>JADMIO010799899.1_pt1 | contig 112136 bp, 104 predicted proteins | sample 8958161 | NCBI WGS metagenome assembly JADMIO01 (sample SAMN16585339, study PRJNA669376) | soil metagenome | isolation source: Crop rotation soil | place: USA: Cullars Rotation, Alabama | collected 2011
CTTTCCCGTCGAGCGAGACCGTGATGTCTGATTGGCGGGCCGTTTCCAAAAGCTTCCTGTTTCCCTCGAACAACATGTCCTCCGAAAACCATACGTCCGCGCGCAGCAGATGCCGGTGTCCGGTCAGCGCGCTGAGATCGAGATCCGCGAAGGAGAGCGATTCGCTGGAAGGCAGGCAACTGATGAAGTGACGGTGACCGTTGTCGAACGCCAGCGCCAGCGAGGTGCCGGTGGGGCGTTCGCGGTCCTTCGCCAGATGCGCGGCAATGCCTTGTTGCGTCAGCGTCTGCTCCAGACGCTCACCCCAGCCATCCGCGCCCACCTTGCCGAGAAACGCGACCCGTGCGCCCAATGACGCGGCGGCAAACGCGCTGTTGGCTCCGCCACCGCCGACGGTCTCGATGATGGACCCAACGGAAGTCTCGCCATCGGCGAACAGATGTTCTCCCGCGCAAACTGGTGCCGTTTTCACATCGCGATTGATGTTGCCCACGACACAAAGCGAGCCGCCGCCGAAAATGGGATCATTGCTCATGCCGTTTTAGTGGGGCATTGGCGGAGTCATTTTTGGATGGATCGAGCCAGTACATGAGTGCGTTTGTTGCCAATGCGCGCTGAGTTATGGCGAGAGTATTTCAACGCATTTCAACCGCAACGGAAAAAGGGATGCGCCAATGACCGGCAAGATGGTGGAGGCGCCGGGAGTTGAACCCGGGTCCCAAGGAGGTGAACCAGCCGCGACTACATGCTTAGCCCGGGGAGAGTTGTCGGCGATTGGCTAACGCCCAGACACGAAACCAATCACGTATTCAGCATGGATTATTTCGGAGCGAACGCGCGCTGTCCCCGCGCCACTCCTAACCTGCTGCAGCGTTCTTCACCTGAGCAGGTGTGCGGTGAGAACGTCGTGGCACTTAGGCCGCGAGAGCCAATTCTTCGTTAGCTTTTATGTTTTGGTCCGATGTTTTACGAGGCCAACGAACCATCCTCGGCATGCCGCCTCTGGCGCATCTTCATGGTCGAAACCAGTACGCCCCCATCCAAGCGGAACACGCTCAGTATCATGTTGAACAGCGTCAGGGTCAAGGTGCCCGTGAGCCTACGGACACGGGCAGCCGACTACGACGCCTGATTGCTTTCTCGCTCTGCGTGCTCGGGTTCGTCAGTGATGGATTTTTCCAAATCCCGCGGCAGGAAGGCGGCCTGCCAGCCGTTGGGAAATTCCACCACCACCGCGTCGCCCGCCACATAACCCGGGCTGATCACAGTGGCGGTGCCGTGACGCCTGACCCAAACCGTCTCGTTTTTTCTGAACAGCACTGACATATCACCCACGACTAGAACGCGACACGCATGGCGACCGAGACGCCCCAACTGGAAACGAGAGTGCCGAAGACGATCACCGTCCACCAAAACGGATCGGGCTGTCCCCGCAATGTATCAATGACATTAAAGTTCATGTGCGCAGTTTCCGCTCCTGCGCGCGTGCTCACAATCGACAGCTCCACGAATCCCGAATAGCGGAAAACGCGAAATAATATCGCCAAGGTTAATCCATCGCGAAATTGCTATGGGGTGATGACCCGCTTTAGCTCCGATGCGAAGGGTAAAAACAAAAAGGCGCGACGGTGAAGTCGCGCCTTGGTTTTTAAGGAGAAGAAATTTCAGGCCGTCTTGCGATGGCGCAGCGTGCGGAAACCCTGCACGCCAAACACCAGCGCGAGCAACGCGCCGGCGAGATAGGTGGAGGGTTCGGGCACCACAGCATCCTCTACGTTGAGAATATCGAAAGCCCAATGGTTATCGCGGTGAGACCCACTGACATCCCAGAAATAACCTGGTTGACCAACAAGAGCTGACGTAAAATTGGGTTGGCCGTCACGGACAAAGCCGCTCGAAACGTTGCCGCCAATGCCCCCTACCGTGAAATTATCGTATTGCATGACCGACGCCGTGTATGTGCCCGCCGGCAAGGAGACGCTAAAATAGGTGTCCCAAGCTTGCCCGGTTATATCAGTCGGCACTAGTGATGGGCCACCATCGTCGTTAAAGCCGAGGATAGTTCCAGCACTGTTGTACACCGCCAGAATGGGATCAAACCCACCGCGGGCGATAGTTGCGCCCGCCGCGTTAACACCGCCTGCATAAGACCAAGAGCGCAATGTCACGGTCGAAGGGGCACCGACAGTGAAAGTAAAAAACTGCACGTCGTTGTCATAAGTAAAATTGCCGGTGAATGAGAAATTAGCTGCCTGTGCCTGACTCACTGCGAGCAACATGGCGGCTGCCGTGGTGAATAGTTTTAGTTTTAGCGTTTTCATAGTGTTGGTTGATTTTTTTTCTGACTCGTAAGTGTAGCGCCTAATTCCCAATTCTTGGCAATCCCAGCTTTGAGACATCTTAGTACACAAATCGGCCACGCGCTTTGGCCTGACATGAGGGTCGCGCGCGGCATCGAGAAAAACAAACAAAGGCGCGACGGTGAAGTCGCGCCTTGGTTAAGGAGAAGAAATTTCAGGCCGTCTTGCGATAGCGTAGCGTGCGGAAGCCCTGCACACCGAACACCAGCGCGAGCAAAGCGCCCGCGAGATAGGTGGAGGGTTCGGGAACGGGGACCGCGCTAAAATTTACTACGGCAATGCCGTTGTTCCCGTAGCTGGCGGATGCAGTAGGGTAGTTCAACCCGGATCCAATTTGCTGTACATCGTCCAACCACGTGTAACCTGGAATCGTTGTCACACCCTGCGCATTGTCTGGAAAAGTGCCGCCACCGAGAAATTGTCCGCCAATGGTATAAGTGCCAGCGTTTAAAGTGTAGCTGGGAATGGAGTGCCACCAGAAATGGCCTTGCACTGGATCGCTAGCTTGCACCGTGGTCGACGTAAGAAGAGTTCCCACGGAGTTCCAAATTCCAACCTGATGACTCAAGGGGCGGCCATCCACCCAATAGGCCAACGCGTTGATGGTTACAGGCGCGCTTAGAGTAAACTTAAAGCCGAGCGTGAAGTCGCGAGAATCATTCAAGACGCTGGCTGTGGTGTACTCAAAAGCCGGGGTGATGGCGGCGTTTAAGTTTCTTTCGAGGCCGAAGCCCGCGGCAATGGCAGCGGCCAAGACAATGGTGCGAATTAAGTTTCTGATTGGCTTCATGTGTGATCGGTTTTTGTGTTTTTTGGCTGACCCACGAGTGTAGCCCCTAATTCCCATTTCTTGGCAATCGCAGGTTTGAGACATCTTAGTACACAAAACGGCCAAACCTCTTTGGCCTGACAGGGTGGTTGCGCGGCATCGAGAAAAACAAAAAGGCGCGACGGTGAAGTCGCGCCTTGTTTTAAGGAGAAGAAATTTCAGGCCGTCTTGCGATTACGCAACGTGCGGAAACCCTGCACGCCAAACACCAGCGCGAGCAGCGCGCCCGCGAGGTAGGTGGATGGCTCCGGGACGGGCTCCACGACGTCATAACCGCGCCAATTCCCGCCCGCTTGATCAACGATGAACACCTTTCCGTTCGCGTAACTGAGACTGAAGTGCGAGTCAAAAGAGGTGCCGGCGCCATTCAGAATTGCCGTGTCCACACGATTGCCAGAGGAATCCCAACCAGAAAGTGTGCCTCCAGAGTAGGTCAGCCAGTAGTTTCCAACCGCAGCGATTCCTCGGTTTTGAGGATAGATCCCTTCACTACCTAATGAGCCATAGCCCAAAAGGGAAACACTGCCTAGGAAAGCACCTGCGAGACTCCAGCGCTGCACTACCCCGGCGTTCATTGCGATGTACTCGGTGCCTGCTCCGTTCAGCACCACCGATGATTGGGCGTCCAGAGAGCCACCCGACAACACCACATTGGCTGCGAAGGAACCCGGGGCGACTTGTTTGTAGATCGTCGAAGAAGAATATTCTCTCGCATAAACGCCACCCAAACTGTCAGTAAAGACGGAACGGAAATCCAGTGACGGCGAATAAGTCGCGAGGAGCGTTCCGGCTGAGGTATATCTGGCCTCCCGCACACCTGAGCCACTGCCACCGCTTGTCGACCAGTATGAACTGCCGTCGTGAGCAAGAGTCATTGTTGTCGAACCGAGGGCGTCATGGAACACGGTGGTGGCATTATAACTCGGGTTAGCAAATAATGCGGCCTGAGCGTTTGGTCCAAACAGAAGGCCGAGCGAAATCACGGCGGCAACCGCCGTGAAGAATTTGAGTTTAGAGTATAGCATAGTGTTGGTTGATTTTCTTCTGACCCACGAGTGTAGCCCCTAATTCCCATTTCTTGGCAATCGCAGGTTTGAGACATCTTAGTACACAAAACGGCCAAGCGCTTTGGCCTGATTTCGGCCTGATATTTGGTGGGCGCAGGGCAGGGGACGGCGTCGGTTAAAAACAAAAAACTCAAGACCGCCCGTTGCGATCTTGAGTTCCTGTGTGAAGGCACCGGCGCTTAGAACGCCATGTGCGAGACGGGATCGCTCCAGTCCGAGTAACCAGTGAGCCCGCCGATGGCGCGCACCTGGATCGTATAAACCGTGCCCGGCGTCAGGTTCTGCAGCAGGATCAGCCGGGTGTAGGTGTAGATGCCGGCGTCCTGCCAGTCCCCGGTGCCGGAGCGGATCTGCACCAGATACGCGCGCGCCGTGGGCACGGGCGGCAGGCGCAGGCCGAGGATCGTGCTTTGCACATTCTCCACGCGCTCCACTACCGGCTTGGGCAGGATGATGCGCGTGCGGTTCTTGCTCGTGGCTTCAAAGCCCGAGGAGAGAAGCGCCGCCAGGTCCTCGCCCGCGAGGCTCTGCACATAGGCCGCCTCCTGGTTCAACAGGTTGACCAACTCCACCCGCGCCATGTTTTTGATCGCGGTCAACACCTTGCCGCCGACACTGGCTGCGGCAATGGCACTCGAGAAGTTCGTCCCGGCCGCCGTCAGGCCGGCCATGGACACCACGGGCGTGGTGAACGCCGCATTGCCTGTCATGTGATCCACAATATTTTCATTGAAGAGCACCAGGCCCGCGTCCGGCAGACGCGCAAACGCTAAGGAGACTTTATACTTTGGCATATTATACCTTTCATGGAAGTGTCCGCGCGATCCCGCAGGACCGGCAACACTGCCGGTCTGATGAATATGAGATGCCGCCGCCGCTGCGCCTTTCGAGCACAGATTGTTTGGTCAACGACAACCCACTGCCTGACCGCTTGAACACAGGCCGAGCCCATTGGCATTTTCCTGGAGAAATCCCGGTAGGTTCCAATCACTGGAGCCCTAGCGTCCTTTGCTTCCCGTGGCCTTGCGTGGAGTGCGCATAGCCCATGCCATCGGGCTTTTCCGCATGAATGCTCCGGAGCCGGCCCCGTGCTGTCCACAGCGGAGACAATTTGCTGTCCTACTGTTCCATTTTACAAACTTGCAGAGCCGTTCTTCTAATCAACACAAGGTCTTTGCTCATGAACACCAACCTTTTTCTAACCAACACCAAGGCTTTGCTTATTTACACAGGCCTTCTGCTAATCAACACCAGGTCTCTGCTGACTAGCACAGACCTTCTGCCAACCAACACAAAGCCTTTGCTAATGAACACAGACTCTTTGCTAACCATCACCAGGTCCTTGCTAATTGACCCAAACCTTTCGCTAACCAACATCGGCCTTCTGCAAATCAACACGAAGACTTTGCTAATGAGCAAAGGCCCGGGGTGAATGGTAAAAACTCCCGTGCGACCTGCCGCGAATGACAAAATTCCCCATCGTGGACCTCCAAACACCTGACCGGTGGTAAAATTGACCACTAAACAGGGTATCCGGTATGGGGCGTCAACGGCTGAGCACGTTCAGATATTGTTGGGTGGTCTCAGTGAATAGCTGGGCGGCAGCATGCAATGTCCCGTCCTCTCCCGTGCAAAGCGCACCGACACCCCGGCCCTTCCTCGTTGGCGTCACGGGACAATTGGCCTGCCAATGGCAGAATTTCTCCTCGGCCATCTTTGGCATCGTTGCGGCTAAAAAAAGAAAATCAGCCGCAGCGACTCTGCGGCGCAACCAGGAAAACATTATGCATCTCGCGTTGATACCACTGTTGGGCAACCTCGTTTGGATCGGAGGCGGGTCGGTCGGAGCCATCCTGCTGATCGTGCTCGTGGTGTTGCTGCTCCGCCGTTGAAGTCGGAGGCAGTTAACGTTTTCAACTTCAACTGGTCTTTTCGGCGTCCCATCCGGGACGCACCTGTTTTCGGGCGTATGAACCGGGGCGCTGTCCCCGGATACATGCGCCCAGCCTCTGGCTGGAAGTCCCGCCGCATCCCCCGTCCATCGCGGAGCGAGTGACGGAGTGGATTGAAATCTCTCTGTTCGATTTGAACCCGCTTTCGGCGACATCTCGCAACCTGCAAAGCCACGGTGCGCGGACATGGGCGATTTGCCACGGGCCTTGTGCTCACGAATCAGATGCACCCGCCTTTGGCCGTGGATTCTTAGGGCGCGCGGCTTGGCATTGTTGAAGCTGAAGGAGAATCGGAAGGTAGGTCGGAAAAAAGGCGGGAAGCTTAACGGCAACTGCTAAGATGACCTACCTTCCACCTGTTTAGAGCGGCTTCTGCTCAAGACGCCCGCGCAACGATTTATGAAAAAGAAAAAAGGGTCGGACAAAGAAATTCACATCCGCAAGCAAGTGGCGGGCGGCACGACGGGGGTGGTGCTCGGTGCGGTGATGGGCGGCCCCGTGGGCGCTCTGGTCGGTGGCGTCATCGGTGCCGTGGTGGGCAATGCCGCCGAACGCGGAAGATTGACGGACGTCGCAGCCCAGAAAGCGCTCGCCATGAAACGGACGAGCACGGAGATCAAAACCGCAGCCAGAAAAGTCACGCGCTCGGCCCGCCAGACGGCCCGAACGGCGGCGCAGGAAGTGAAACGGATCGCCAAAAGTCCCGCCGGGCGTCCGGCCAGGAAAGCAGTCGCCGTCTCGAAAACTCGCGCGCTGTCGAACGGCACAGCTTCAAAAAAGAAGAAGTAAGTCCCTTAACCAGGACTTGCGGTGCTCGGCCTCCGGCAGGGGCCGTTCATTTTCCATCCATGCGGTTGAAGGCTTTTGAAGGTTTGCCGTAAGCCGGATTAAGTTGTCTTCACTTTCTTGATTTCAAGCTGGTGTGCCGCATTCTCATATCATCCATTTCGTAAGGAATGGGACTCCCGGTCATACTTCATTTTCATTTGGGAAGTGTGGCCGGGTTTTATTTTTGAAGATGGCGAAGACATGGGCGGAACAATAAGCAGGTGGCGCAGGATCACGTTTTGGTATGGGTAAGCGGGGCATGTCATGCTGGTTCCACCGCCCGTTAAACTAGGGCATCACCCCATAGCAGCAGAGCCGGGAGGCTCTATGGTAATCATGTCCTACCTCGGCGGGGCCGGCTAGTGCGTTGGTCGGCCTCGCCCCTTTTTTGCCCAAAACAAAACCGCCGAGGACCAAACACCTCGGCGGCTGTATGAGCGCACTGGTTTTCACCACGTCAGGTTCTCCACCCAATGCACGGGCGAAATTGCGCAGGGCACGAGAAGGGCGTCCATCGTGGAATCCGCGATTCCCCGGTCCAGGAATAGGGCCAAACGCTGCGCTTTTTTTAACCGCTCGTTTCCTGGCGAAACAGATCAAACGCCCCCCGGCGCTTACGTGGCCGGGCAGTGGCTGGCCATGCCCGGCACGGAGCTGCTGGGACGCGCGCGGCGGCAGCTGCGGGATCTGGCCACGCTGGACAAGCAGGCGCGTCAGCATTGTTCCCGGGCCGAGCGGTGCCGATTTCTGCTCGCGTATCAGCAACGACCGAGACTCGATCACACCGTCCGCGCGACATTGCGTGGTTCGCTGGAGTACCGTCGGCAACGTTGGCCGGATGAATGGCCCAGCCCGTCGATCCGCCCGTTGCGAGAAGAGCGCGCGCCGCACGTGGTGGCTACGGCAAGTTGAGGGCAGACGTCGGGAAGCGCGGCACTGGGCTGGTTCGGGCGCGCGGGCGATGGACTCGTCACCCGTTGATTTTCTGCAGCGGAATGATGATGCGCAGGATGCCGTTTTGATAAGCGGCCTTCGCGAGTTTCAAATCATATTGCTCGGGAATTTCGATGACGCTTTGGAAGGAGTTCCCCAATTCACGGACGAGGAATTGCGCTTGATCAGTCTCCGGGTCAGACCGGGAACCAGTGATGGTGAGGCGGCGTTTATCCACGGTGAGTTCCACGTTTTCTTTGCGCATGCCGGCGATTTCCACTTTGATGATGCAGTCTCCATTCCGGTTGATGAACACATCGGTGTTGGGAGTCCACGGCCGTGTAGGCTCGGGGTTTCGGTCTGGCGACATGGCGGCAACGTATCGCACTTCACCCAATTCGCCACTGGTGGTTGTGCAGTGCCGTAGCGCGACATTGTCATTGAAACGGACTGAGCCCGCACTAGCACCTGTCCAGTTGCATCTTGCAAGTGTCCGCGCATTTGAATGCACATTGCGGTTCGCTCATGTCCTCTTTCCCCATCTTTGACCGAGTGAGTCTTGGCAGATTTTCCGCTCAAAGTGGGCCTGATGAAAGTAAGGAGAACTTGGGAGTGGGATGAGTCCAACGATTTGCTTTTCTGGAACCGTGTCGGCGGGGCAGGGGACAATCGTCCCTCGATGAACAGCTCGCCGTGACATGGACTTTACCTGGATGCTCTGGCTGCCGTTGCTGTTGCTCTTCCTGAGCACGGCCCTCGGCGCGGTGGTGAAGAATCGCTCGCGCGATTTGTGCCTCAAGAAATTCGACCGTTCCTTTGTGCTGATCAAGACCGAGGACGGACGATGGTTCTGGGGCGTCTTGCGGGTTTTCTCCACCTGCCTGGAACTGCGTTTTCAACCGCAGCCCAATCCCGGTGTCGTGACCAAGTTGAGCTACATCTTTTATGAACCGGAAATGCCCGCCATTGTCTCCGTGATCCGCCCCGTGCCCTGTAGCTCTCCGGAATTGGAGCGCGCATGGCAGAGAGAAATGGCTGCGCTGCTAAAACGCAGACCTGGCGAGCGCGCCTGGCGACAGTTCCGGAATCTCTTCAACATTTTGCGCGACGCCTTTTCCCAGTCCATCGCGTTGCTGGTTGGCTTGGTAAAAACCAAACAGAAAATTGCCGCCATGCCGGCCTTGGATCAGCGAGGGAGTGAATTTGGCAAACACCTGCTTTCTGTGGTTCCGAACGCTTACGAACCCATTCTGGAAAAATACCTGGGACATCCCGTGGTCGTACAGTCGCTCAAGCCCGGTGTGATGCCCGAGCAGGTTTGCATTCTGGAAGAATACACGGAGAAATTTCTGCTCTTGCGCGACGCGCCCGCCTCGGCCGATTGGCCCGCCGCTCTGACTTTTCCATCACCCTGTCACTACGATGTCATCTACGCGCGCCGAGTGGCTGCCATTCGGCATCTCGCGCAACGGCCGTCGCCCGCACCTTAGTTGGGTGCAGAAATCACGCCCCGGTTTTACACCCCGAGAGTTGCGAGAAGTGGGCTGGAGACCGGTGCATCCTTCGCACGGAGAAATTGACAATACTTTCAACCGTCCAGCCCATGGGTACAAACGCTTCATCGAAAAACGCGCCGCCTCCGCGAAGCCAACTGGGTGGAAAGTCCAAGGGGATAATTTTGAAATACCCCGAACAGAAGTAATTCGTGCGAAGGTGGACGAGGGAAAGACATCTATCACTCGCGCGACTATTCCGGTTTTGCGCAGCCACAGTGAAAATCAGTTCAAAGCGACCAGCCCTTGCGGTATTCGCGATGGAGCAGGTTGCTGGCGGGCTTGGAGTTCAAAATTTTGCCGCTAAGGGTGTCGTATTCGATGGGGCCTTCCACCAAGGTGGCCAGATTACAGAGCTGGGCCAGTTCGGTGAGCGGTCCACCCATCTCGAAACCGGAGAAGGTCTTGCCGTTGCCTTTGCATGCTTCGATCCATTCCCATTGATGGCTCTGGACGCGCGGCAGAATTTCCGGCAGGCCGCCTTTCTGATCTTCAAACTGTTTCTCAGGCAGCAACACGTAGCTGCCGTTCCAGGGATTGTTGGAATAAATCGAGCCTTTCGACCCCACCAACAAATCGCCCCAGCCGCCGCGCTTGTAGCCGAGCATCAGATCTTCCGGCGGCTTCTCCTTCGCATACCAAGTCAGTTTCACCGGAGGCAAAGTGCCGCGTGCGGGCAGGTCCATCACGACTTTCGATGAAGTGGGGTAGCCTTCGGCATCTCGCTCGGAGGGCCAGGCTTCGAGGCGGATCACCACCTGGCTTGCGCCCGGATTCCTTTCCTTTTGCCAGAGCTGTTCCAGATGCAGCGCGCGGAACATAATGTTGGCGGTGTGGCAGGCGAAGTCGCCCACGATGCCGCTGCCAAAGGCGCGCCACGCCCGCCAGCTCGCGGGCAAATAAGCGGGACTGTAAGGACGGTGCTCCGCCGGGCCGAGCCACAAATCCCAGCTCAATCCCTCCGGCACCGGTGGCGTTTCGGTCGGACGTTTCATCGGACCGTTCCCGCCATCAAACCAGACGTGTGCCTCGCGGACTTCGCCAATGACACCGCCCCAGACCAGTTCCACGGCGCGGCGTAGCCCCCGCTCGGCAGAACCTTGATTGCCCATTTGCGTGACGATCTTGTGTTGTGCAGCGGTCTCGCGCATGACGCGCGCCTCATGGACGGTGCGGGTCAGCGGCTTTTCGCAGTAAACGTGCTTGCCCAGTTTCATCGCCGCCACAGCGGAGACGGCGTGCGTATGGTCAGGTGTGGCGACGAGCACGGCATCGATGCCTTTTTCCATCTCGTCGAACATTTTGCGGAAGTCCTGATAGCGCTTTGCCGCCGGATGTTTCTGATAGATGTCGCCCGCGCGTTTGGAATCCACGTCGCAGAACGCGACGAGGTTGTTTCCCATGCGATGAAAGGCATCGAGACTGCCGCGTCCTTGGCCACCGACGCCGATGCCCGCGATGTTCAGCTTGCTATTGGCCTGATAGGCAAAAGCCAGCTTGCTGTTGGGAAGAATGAGCAGTCCGGCACCAGCGACGGCGGACTTGCGAAGAAAACTGCGGCGGTTCAAGGCGTGTTTCATGACAGAAATGGATTCACGATTTTTGCGGTGGCTTTGATGTGACCGTAGCCGGGCGCTCTAAACTGAACAATCAAAAGATAGGTGGCCCGTCCACTCAAGGTATGGGAGCGGCGGCGGTCAGAGTCTTGCGGCGATAAACCTTGTCGCTGCTGCACGCGTAGAGCCAGGCGCGGCCGGGCCCGGCGAAAGCGCAACTCACGGTGCCTTTCTCCTGCGGGCGCGACACGATGCCGCCCATGCGCCCGTTCGCGTCGAACATCTGAATGCCGAGATGGCTGGTGATCCAGTATCGGCTCGCGGCGTCAGTGGTCAGGCCGTCGCCACCGGTCTCGGTCTTTCCCACGGGCGCGCGGAGTTCCATGTTCTTCTCACCGCCGCGCAGCGAGCCGTCGTCCGCGATCAAGAAACTCCACGCATTCGAACCGCCGTATTCGCTGACGATGAGTTGCCGCTGGTCAGGGGTGAGGCCGATGCCGTTGGGCTTGTTGATGCCGCCGGCTACAGCATGAGGGCGCGGCATATTCCGCGCGGTCGTGGGCACGCCAATGACCTGGCCGGCGCCCGTGTCGGTAAAATAAATCCAGCCGCCTTTGGAAACGATCAGGTCGTTGGGATTCACCTCGGTGGCGACGGTCTCGATCTTTTTCGTGGCGGGATCGATCACGATAATCTTCTTGGCGTTGTTCGTGCCCTGACCTTGTGTTGCGGCGTAAATTTTTCCGTCCGCGCCGAATTTCATCCCGCTGATCTTCGGTCCACCTTCGAGCCAAACTGCGGGTTTTGTCTCGTTCACGCCGACGCGGTAGAGAAGTGATTTGCCAAGATCGCTGAAGTAGAAATTTCCCTCGGCATCGCCGCACGCGGCGTCGGTCAGGCCATAGCCTTCGCCGATGAGTTCCCAGTCACCGGGCTTGCCGCCGTCCGCGAGAACTTTGGAAAGCGCCTCGTCGCCACCGAGGTTATCCTTGGTCAACGGCTTCGGCAATTCCGTCATCGCGGGCCGCCAAAGCCAGCGGAGCGAGTCGGGCAAAATCGCGCCGCCGTGCTGCCCGCTGTGGCTGCCGGTGCCGAGCACGAACTTATGGTCGTAACCCATGAAGGCGAGCGCGCTGGCCATCTCCTGATTCGCGAGCGGCCAGTTGCCGTGAAGATTGTTCAGGTCGTTCGAGCCGTCTTGGAGGAACACGCGGATCGGTTTGCGCTCGGTCTTGCGAATCCAAGAAGGATAGACATGGCCGCCGCGAATGTTCGTGAAGCTGCCGATCTGCGACAGCACTTTGCGGAAGGAATTGGGCCGTTCCCACGCGACGGTGAAGGCGCAGATCGCGCCGCTGCTGGCGCCGCAAATGGCGCGCAGTTCTGGATCATCCGTGATCTTCACGTCGAATTTCTTCGCCACATACGGCAGGAATTCGTCAATAAGGAACCGGGCGTAAGCGTCGCCCAACGAATCGTACTCGAAACTGCGGTTGCTGCGATTGTTCGCACCGGCGGCGGACGAGTCAGACGCTGTGCGTGTGCCGGGATTGATGAAAACGCCGATGGTCACGGGCATCTCGCCCTTGGCGATCAGGTTGTCGAAGACGATGGGCACACGCTGGCCGCTCGTCTCGCTGGCGTAGCCGCTGCCGTCCTGAAAGGCCATCAGCGCAGCGGGCTTGGAGCCGTCGTATTGGGCCGGGATGTAGATCCAGCAATCGCGCGTCGTGCTGGGAAAGACTTTCGATTCGGTGAATTGAAATTTCTCCACGCGGCCCTTGGGCACGCCTGCCATTCGGTTCGTGGATTCGGGACCGAGTTTGTAATCGTTCTGGGCCTGCGCCGCGTTGCCGACTAAACAACACATGAGGACAACGATCGGTCGCAGGAGGAATTTTGTGGGCGTAATCATGGCGGCGTTCTATCCCGAACCCAATCGGATGACAACCTTCGTGAGTCGGTTGTGAATGCATGACTGCACTCATCGCGAACAGCCTTTGCAAAACCGCCGCTCGACAGCACCAATGGGCCTGCGCAAATTGTTCGTGTGAATTCCAACATATTTGCTGCTCCGCGCCACTGTGTGTCTGCCCGACCTGTTTTCCGCCATTGGATCAAATCCCTGCTGGGCGTTGGAACCACCTTCATTCTTGCGACTGGTGTTGCGTTCTCTGCGGTCAACCCCGCCTTGGACTGGCCGGCCTGGCGCGGACCGACGCGTGATGGTCTGGCGGCCGCGGGACAGAACCCGCCCGTGCAGTGGAGCGAGACTGAAAGCATCGTGTGGAAGGCGCCCGTCCCGGGACGCGGACATGGATCGCCCACGTTGGTCGGTGATTTCATTTATCTTGCCACAGCGGATCGGGAGAAGCAGTCGCAGTCGGTGCTGTGCCTGGATCGGCGCACCGGCAAGCTTGTCTGGCAAACCGAAGTGCATGGCAGCAAAGCCGATCCCGGCAAGCACGCCAATTCGTCGGCCGCATCCTCCACGGTCGCGTGCGATGGCGAACAGCTGTTCATCAACTTCTTGAACGCGGGCGCGGTTCACACCACGGCTCTGGACTTGAAGGGGAAAGTGCTTTGGCAAAAGAAAATCTGCGACTACGTCACGCATCAGGGCTTCGCTTCCTCACCGGTTCTCCACGAATCACTGGTGTTGGTCTCAGCGGATCATCGAGGCGGCGGGGTCATTGTCGGGCTGGATCGCAAGACCGGACAGACTGTCTGGAGCGAGGCGCGACCAAAACTGCCCAACTATACAACTCCTGCGATCCTGAAGGCGGGAGGTCGCACGCAAATGGTGCTGGCCGGTTGCAATCTGATGACCAGCCTCGATCCGCTGACGGGCAAGAAACTTTGGGAAGTGAGCGGTTCGACGGAGGAATGCGTGGGGTCTGCCGTCACGGATGGCGTGCGGGTTTTTGCCGGCGGCGGTTATCCGAAGAATCATACCGTGGCCGTGATGGCGGATGGTTCCGGCACCGTCGCTTGGGAAAACAAGACGCGCCTGTATGTGCCGACCATGATTGCGAAGGACGGTCACTTGTATGCCGTGCTCGATGCGGGCGTGGCCGTGTGCTGGAAGTCGGATACGGGTGAGGAATTGTGGAAGGAGCGTTTGGGCGGGGATTTCTTCACTTCGCCGGTAATGGTGGGCGACCGGATTTATGCCTCCAACGTGGGCGGCAAAATGTTCGTCTTCGAAGCCACGCCGAAGTCCTTCAAGCTGCTCGCGCAAAATCAACTCGGCGATGAAGCTTACGCGTCGCCGGCGATTTGCGGCGGCCGTATTTATCTGCGCGTGGCCAAAAAGGGCGAGAGCCGGCAGGAGTTTCTCTACTGCATCGGGAATCCGGTCGCTCCGGTTCAACCTTGAAACCACTTTCTCGTCGTCATGCTCGAAATTTGCATTGATGGCGTCGCCTCTGCGCGGGCTGCGGCCCGTGGTGGAGCGGCCCGTGTGGAGTTGTGCGCCAATTTGCCCGAGGGCGGCACCACACCCAGCGCCGGGATGATTCGCGCTGTGCGCTCCGCTTTCACCGATGGGCTGATGGTCATCATTCGTCCACGCGGTTACGACTTCCTCTACTCTGAAGACGAGATGCAGGTCATGTTGCATGACATCCAAGTGGCCCGCGAATTGGGCGCCGACGGCATCGTCATCGGTTGTCTCACTCGGAGCGGTCGCGTGGACGCGCGTAGTTGTGAACGACTGCTCACCGCAGCTGGCTCGCTCGATGTCACTTTTCATCGCGCGTTCGACATGACGTGTGATTTTTCCGAAGCGCTCGAAGACATCATCGCCTTGGGCATCAAGCGTATCCTGACGTCCGGTGGTCGGCCCGATGTCTCCACCGGCACGCCTGTGATCGCCGACCTCGTTCGCCAATCGGCCGGTCGTGCGTCCATCATGCCCGGAGGTGGAGTGACGGAAATGAACCTGGCCCAAATCGTTCGTTCCACAGGTGTGCGGGAGATTCACCTCAGCGCCCGTGACGCCGTACGCAGTGGCATGGAGTTTCGTAATCCGGATTGCTCAATGGGCGTCTTTTCCAAAGACCACGAATACGAGTGGCGCGAAGCCAGCGCGGAAAAGATCTCTCTCGCGAGGAGAGCTCTGACGAGTGCCCTCAGCAAATAATGATTCACATCGGCATCGGGCTTTTGTCTTCTCGCCGCCCTCATATCGGACGCCGTCGGGTTTGAACGTGCATTTCGTGAGAGGATTGAACAGCGTCCGCCAGTTGAAATGATCTACGGACGTGTATTATTCGCCTCCGACTTGTCTTTGGCGGAACTCAATGAACATGTTGCAGATCGTGGCTCATTCATGAATCAAAGCGATACAGTGCACCAACAGCAGACAGCGTCCCAGCAGGAATTGCAGGAGCAGGTCGTGCGTTTGCGCATGTTGGTAGATGCGGCTTTTGAAGGCATCGGGATTAGCCGTCAGGGCGTCATTGTTGATGTCAACGAGCAGCTCGCTTCGATGCTCGGCTACGAGCGCACTGAACTCATTGGCATGCCGGTCAGCAAGATCGTCGCGCCGGAGTCGCGGGATCTGGTGCGGCGCGCGATGGAGTCCGGCCACTTGGAACCTTACGAGCACATGGCGCTTCGAAAGGATGGCACGGTCTTCCCAATGGAAGTACGCGGGCGGATGCATGGAACGGGTGTGGAGCAAGTTCGTTTGACCGCTGTTCGCGACATCACAGCCCGCCGCAACAGCGAAACCCATCTCAAAACATTGACCCAGCGTTTCAAGCTCGCCACGGACGCCGCTTCGATTGCGATTTGGGATTGGGATCTGACGACCAATGAAGCGGTCTGGGACGAGCGCATGTTTGAAATCTACGGTCTGCCTTCGACCGGTCGGATGGCTTTCGACCAATGGGCGCAGCGCGTTCATCCCGATGATCTGCCTGCACAACAGGAAGCGTTGCAGCGAACGATTCTCGAAAAGGGACATGGCTTTCGTGAGTTTCGGATCATCCGACCCAATGGTTCGCAACGACACATTCAGGCCGCATGGGCTGTTATCATCAATGACGACGCGGCGCCTGTGCGTGTGGTAGGAATGAACATCGACGTCACGGAGCGCAGGCAAGCCGAAGAAGCGCTGCAACGTAACGAGGAATTGTTTCGCGCTATTGTCGGAGATCAGACTGAGATGATCGTTCGCTGGAAGCCGGATGGCACGCGGACGTTCGTCAACAAGTCTTACTGCCGTTTCTTCGGAATGAATTACGACGAAGCGGTAGGCACGAGTTTCTTTCCGTTGGTGGCCGAACAAGACCGCGAGATGATCCGCCGGAAGATCAGCGGGATCACGCCAGAAAATCCAGTCGCCGTGGGTGTGCATCGCAGCTTGCGGCCTGACGGTCAGACAACGTGGCAGGAATGGTCTGATCGCGGAATTTTCGATGCCGAGGGCCGCTTGGTGGAATTGCAGTCGGTGGGGCGCGACATCAGCAATCAGAGGAATGCGGAACAGGCGTTGCGCGAGAGCGAGGAACGATTTCGCGCGGTGGTCGAATCATCGCCGGATTGCATCGTGGTGGCGGTGGACGAGCGAGTGGCCTATCTGAATCCGGCGGGCGCGAAGATCTTCGGGATCAGCAACTGGAAGGATGTCGTTGGGCGGTCCGTTTACGATTTTGTGCCGGAGGACATTCATGAGGAAGTAAAGGAGAGACGCAATAGAGTTCTGGAACAAGGCGTCATCGCTGCGGTTAAGGAAGGAAGATTGCTGCGCATGGATGGTTCCTCGGTCAACGTCGAGGCTATCTCCGTTCCGTTTGTTTATGCGGGACGGCGCGCGATCATGAATTTGATCCGCGACATCTCCGAACAAAAGCGGCTGGAAGAGGAACGCGCGGGAGCGGTGCTTCGCGAACAAACTGCACGCGAGGAATTCACGCGGCAAATCATTGCCTCGCAGGAAGCGGAACGGCGTCGCATCTCGGCGGAGTTGCATGACAGTCTTGGCCAGAATTTGCTGCTCATCAAAAATCGAGCGCAGCTTGCACTCGCTGGAATTGTTGCCGGCACAGATGCGCGCGCTCAACTTGAGGGAATCAGCGCGCTGGCGACTGCGGCGATCGACGAGGTAAGACAGATTTCTCATGACCTGCATCCTTACCAACTCGATCATCTCGGGCTGACAGGTGCACTTGAAGCGATGATTGATAATACCGCGCGATCCAGTGGCATTGCTTTCGAGCGCAAGCTGGAACGAGTGGACGAAGTCTTTACCAAGGACGCAGCGATGAATCTTTACCGCGTCGTGCAGGAAAGTTTGAACAATGTTCTGAAACATTCTGGTGCCCGAAACGCACGGGTCCAACTTGAACGCGATGTGCGCGAAGTCATCTTGCGCATCAGTGACGACGGCCTCGGGTTTGACCCAGCGCAAGCCGACAGTCACGGCTTGGGATTGCGCAACATTACAGAGCGCGCGCGCATCCTGGGCGGCAGCTTGACTGTGAATTCAAGTGTCGAACGCGGGACGTGTCTGGAAGTCACGGTTCCAATTCCTAGCGTCGAATAGCCGGAACAGCGGGCAGAATTCCTGCTGGTTTTTGCTTCAATTACGCGCATCACTCTTACTCGCAGTTGTCGCAGAGCATCAAAGTGTTGATTGTGGATGATCACCCGTTGTTCCGGCAGGGACTTCGGCAGGTGGTCGAGGGTGATTCGCGCTTTGAACTCATTGCCGAGGTCGGCGATGGCGAAACGGCCTTGCAGCTGATTCTGGAGAAAAAACCGGACGTCGCCGTGCTCGACGTCAATCTCCCGGGAATGTCAGGCCTCGAAGTCGCACGCGAACTTCAGCGGCAACGCGCGAGCACTCAGATTATCATTCTCACGATGTTCAAGGAGGAAGAGACTTTCAACCGCGCCCTTGATGTCGGGGTTCGCGGCTTCGTGTTGAAAGAAAACGCAGTGGATGACATCCGGAACGCACTGGCCGCAGTTTCGAACGGGGAGCATTACCTCACTCCGTCTATTTCCGGTTATTTGGTGCGGCGCCGTAGCCGCTCCGAAGCGCTGGCGATGCAGAAGCCAGGCCTGGACGATCTGACCAAGGCCGAGCGCCGCATCTTGAAGCTGATTTCCGAAAAGAAGACGAGCCGGCAAATCGCAGCCGAACTATTCATCAGTATCCGCACCGTGGAAGCGCACCGCGCTAATATTTGCACCAAGCTCGAACTCAGCGGCAGTCATAGCCTGCTGCAATTCGCGCTCGAAAATCGTTCTTCACTCTAGCGAGTTTTTCGGAATCTCTGCGTAGCTCCACGTACGAAAATAGCGTGGGCTGCTTAGTTGCAAATATGCAGGGTCAACAATTCAACGCGCCCTCGCGCTCTGCCACGTTGCTCCCGTTGATGAAATTGATGATCGTGGATGACCATACCGGGATGCGGGCCAAACTTCGTGAGCTACTCGCCAGACCAAACGTGGAAATATGCGAATGCACCACCGGCGAGGATGCCATGCGGGAAGCCCCCGAGTTCCAACCTGATTGGATCATCGTGGATGTGCATCTGCCCGGAATGACCGGGATTGAAGCCGCCAGAACCCTTCGTTCCGAAATTCCTCGAGCTCGTATCGTCGTCATCAGTTCGGAAGACAGGCGCTATCTTCGCGAAGCGGCACGGGCAGTGGGCGCCGAGGAGTTTCTGAGCAAATCCCATCTCGCTGATTTGCCCCAGATGCTCTACGGCGGACCGGCGGGTCTCCCAGCATGGCAGCACGAATAATCCCCGCCTTTCACGTGGATACGAAATCAATTCGCCGCGTTCTTGTCGTAGATCCAGACGAGGGACTGCGAACAGCGTTGAGCCTGATGTTGAAGTTTTCCGGCTACGAAGTTGAGCATGTCGGTGATGGACGACAGGTCATGGAGACACACCGGAACAAAGCGTTCGACGTAATCATCATGGAAATCGTGATGCCGGACACCGACGGCTTGGAGTTGCTGCTCGCATTCCACAAGGAGCCCACAGTCCCGAAGTTCATTTTGCTTTCCAGCAAAACGCGTGTTCCGATCGAGCTATACTCTCGCATTGCGTTGCATTTGGGCGTGAAACACCTATTGCGCAAGCCGTTTTCCCCGGAGCAACTGCTGATGATCGTGCGGCATTTATTGGGTGAGACATAGCATTCGCGCGCTCTAAGTTTTCACTCCGTGCTCAAAAGACTGCATGGTTTGATTAAGTAGAAGTGGTGCGCACATTCGAGTTGGCTCGAACCTATTTTACCACAGAAGCCCTGACTGGAGGTAGCGGGAATTGAACCATCCTCAGGTATCTCCACACCCCTCCCCACAGTGGGGACACGTGTGCATGTCAAATTGACCTGACCTGTCTATCGATTCCTTGCATTTCGAGGGTTTGATTCCACCCCCGACGTCGGTCGGTTTCCGGCTCGCACGGCGCTGGTCTTTTCAGCGCGGTGCCGTGCTCGCCTCCAACCTCCCTCGTCGCTCACGCGACCAACGAGTTCCCCCGACGGACGGTTTCAACGAGCTAAAGGACAGATGTCCTTTTGGACGGGGTTAACGAGTTAGACGGGTTTTAACAGGTACAACTGTTTGCACGGGTTAAAAGAAACGAGTTCCGAGAAAGCGCAAATGCAATGGAGGTTGAGGAGCGGGTGAAGTAAAAGCAACGACGTGGTTTTTGAGTCATGAAACTGACACGATGGCATCTTGTGGTCTGGTTCAGCTTGGCCGCGATCGCGGCAAGTGTAGCAGTATGGGCCTGCATCCGTTACAACGAGGTTGCGGGTACCGACAAAACACCAGACCACATTGCGCTCATCGCGGCAGGGGTGATAACAGGCCCGATGGTTGGGCCAATAGCCAACCCTGCCGCTACCAGTGAAAGACCGGTAACAATGTCCATCACAGCGGTTCTATGTGGAGGATTGCTTCTGAGTATCTTGCCGTTCCGCTTCGTGAAGCGGCCTGTCTCACGAACGATTCGTGCCTTGAGTTGGACAGGTTTTGTCGTGATGAGCGCGGTGTGGTTTTTGGCGGCGTTAGTGTCCCTAGGTGTTTATTTGAGCTGAATCGCTCCAAGTCCAGTGCATTGGTGACGAGGGACAAGTTAGGTTTGCCCGATAACGTAGGAGGAGCTGAAGAGCTGTCAGAAACTGGTAGTTGACCATTCTTTACCCGCACGACTTTATCAAACGCATGAAGAAAGCAGAAATCCTCAAAGCCATGCGGCAAAACGGATCCAGATTTCGGATGGATGACATAACTATCGAAACCGGCAGCACTACGTTCGCAGGGAAAGGATTTCTTGAAACGGATCGAGAAAGCTTCCGACTAACTGTGCTTTTGGCTGATTCTGGGACGATTCCTCCTTCGATAACAGGATACATTTCGAGCGCAAACTTTTGGGTAATCAAAGGCCTCATCGAAGATGAAATTTACGTGAAGTTATGTGCTGCTCCATCTGGAACTTCGCATAATCACCGGTTTGGCAGAGAAAAGCGCCTGTCGCTTGAATTTTGGAGCAGTCATCTCGAAGTCACACCGTCAGGTCTTGATGGCTTAAGCAATCGCGAAAGGCGGGAACTACAAACCGGCAAGCCGGAAGTTGTTTCCGCTCAACCTGTGCCCATTTATTTTTTAGCGATTCTGCCCAAATTCAAACTAATTGAACACAACGGGGGGACATGCACGGAGACCAAGAATGATTATTTGGGAGAGAGCAACAGTTCGTCGAGTGACACCTTTCTTGGCCAACTTCGGGATTGGAACTACGGCTTGATTGAACGCGACGGGGATCTTCATGTGCATTTTGATTCGAAAGAGGACTACCGCCTCACGGGTGACGAGGATTCGGTTTCTTTTAACGCTTTTCTAAGCGCCTTGGCTTTCGCACATGGCAAGCACGCTTGGCCTGTTTCTTTACAACACTGGCGAGATGGAAAATTAATTCTGCATCGAATTCACTTGCGCGGAGAAGTAGCGCGCACTCCTCACGCCCCATTCACTGAAACGTTAGCATTCGGCAATGCGATTGGTCGTTACAAATGGAGTTTCAGCGACGTGCTTGAGAAGGGGCATTCGTTTTTTGTAGATAGAACAAGGTTATCGGAGGAATGTTTGAATTTGCAATTTCTCCTGCGAGAAGCCAGTGCGGCCGGCGTTCCACAAAGAATCAGCCTGCTTACCCTTTGCAGTCTTCTGGAAAGCCTCATCCGGGCGATCTACGAGGAGAAAGTTTCACCGGATGAGGTCAACGAAGTGCAGAGTTTTCTAACTGCTAAAGCGGAGCTACTTAAGGATCTGCGTCAGCAGAATCGCCCGAAACGACTGATAACGATTTTAGAAAACGCGGAACCCGTGAATACTCGACTTCGCTTTGAGATTGTGCTGAACAAGTTGGGCCTAACTGCAAAGCCGTTCTGGCAAGACCTCTATCGTTTGTGGAGTGGATTTCGAAATCCATTGAGCCATCGCATGTCGTCAAAATCTGACTCAGAAAATGATTTAAAAGAAGCGACGTTGGCGGAATCCCAATTGGCCGGGGCAATCAACCTCATCGTGCTGAAACTCATGGGATATTCGGGACCAGTTCGTCTTTCCGCATTTGAAGACAAGTACACACAAATCTGAGCGAGCCTACGTAATGCCTCGGCCTAAATCGGTGTGAAAAGAAATTATTGCCTCAAGACAGAGTGTTCAAATCCCAGAAGCGTAGAAAGCGACTTATTGTACCGGGCTGGGGGAAACTGTGTCTTAAGTTTAAGCCAAAACCTATCGTCTCGAATGGCAGCGATGAAATCGTGACCTTTTGGTGTGATGTCTTTAATGTGGTAAGTGCCGGGGTAGCGTTGTCCACGCTCGTGAGCGAAGGAGATGATGGCATCAATTAGTCCTGCCTCTTTCATTTGGTGAACGTGATAGGCAACTTCTTTTTGCGTCCGGCCCGGCGGCACGGATTGATCGTTTTGCTCGAATCGGAGTAGAAGCTCGCGAATCAACTCCATGTCTCGCGTCATCATAAGTTCTCGCTCAATTTAGTTTGTGATGCGCCAGCTACAGAAGGCTTGCCAAAAAAAGTTCTGGCTCGACGCTCAGCGACCGAGATGGCCTTGAGAAATCTCCTCCGGTGGCAATAGACCTTCGAAGACAGCAACGACTCTATTACAGGGCTAATTTGCATTGGCGTGGCGACGAACTTTCTCGAAAAAGAGTGCCGATGATTCACCTTGGCAGTGGAACCACCGGCACTCTATGTTTTTGACGTCAACCCGCTTAACTTGTCTTTGTTCGATCGGTTAAACGGTATTTTTGACCTGGGGCCGGGGGTGGCGGTAAAGGTTCGCCTTTGACCACGGTGCGTTCAACACCGGTGTTGCCACCTCGCGGCCCCACAACTGCGTATTGCCCCGAGTAAGGGGCTTTTTCACCTGGACTCATTTTTTTGCTCATTTTGTTCTTCACCTCCCTCCCGTCTTGCTTAAGACACCTTGAATTGCGCTCGACAAGCAGGAGGGCAACCACATATGGTGGTTGTCTGAACCTGCAATCTTTTGTGGGCAAGCGTTGACATCTCGGTATCAATTGATACCTTTTAACCATGCGCCGCTTGTTTGTCAAATGGCTGACTTGGAATTCATTCCTGATGGTTGGAAAACTTCCGTTGTTGCAATTCTTGAACGTGAAGAGGCTGAGTGCATTCTGTGGACAGTTCGTGCATTTCGCGATTGGCAGTCCTGTACTTCCTCAGCTTGGAGGTGGGAAGCGTATGCGGCCATCGCCTCTACTCTCCGAGAGTCGCGCATACGCGGTCGACAGGTTTTTCTCCCGCAGGAAAGTGGTGAAACATGGGCGTTTGGATTTGCATACCGCGGAACTCGCTTGTATTGCAAAATCTGTCTAGTCGAGAATCGACTGAAGATTAAAATTATTTCGGCACATATCCCGCTCAAGGCGGATGACTTTTAGCCGAAAGAAAGACTATGAAAACCGACGAGGTTCAAGAATTTACAGATTTTCCTGTTCAGATTCCTGCGGTGGACGGAAATGGGGTGGTGGAAACCGTTACCATAAAAGTTCCCGTTGAGCGTGACACCGCGACAGGAGAGTTACTTTTGACGCCTGAAGCCCTCGAACTAATTGAGGCAACACAGGCCCGATACATGGGGTTGCTTACCCCGGAGGAAATTAAATCACTTCGCGAACAGCTTGGTCTGACGCAACGAGAAATCGCTGAACTCCTGCAAGCGGGAGAAAAGAGTTACACCAGATGGGAATCCGGCCGCGCTCGGCCCTCTCGTATCGTTAATGTACTCCTAAGTGCCCTAAGGGACGGATTAATTACACTTCCTTACCTTCGCGAATTAAAGGAACAGGACGTGGACTGGCGTAAGGTACTTATGACTGAAGAGACCATTCCACACTTTTGTATTCTAAGTAACTTGGACGGTTTAGCTGCGAATGAAGAACTCGCCCTTGCTGCTTAATCGCTATTTCGTCTCCGATCTGCATTGTTCGGTAAATCGGGAACACGATGTCAGCAAACCGTTCCAGTTGCCTATTGACCTCCTGAACGTGGAGGTGAATTACCGTGTCGATTCCAATGATGCGCGTAAGTGGCAGCTCACCATGAGCGTGCGATTTCAGCCTCCTTTGGAGCAAAACCCTCCCTATGTGTTCACAATGGAAATAGTGGGGCTGTTCGAAGTAATCCCTACCCACCCATTGGAAAAGGTTGAACAATTAGTGAAGGTGAATGGAGCGTCTATCCTATTTGGCGCGGCACGCGAAGCGGTCCGTACAGCGACAAGCGCTGGCCCCTTTCAAAGCATCATTTTGCCTTCAGTTTCGTTTTACGAAGCAAAAACACCGTTGCCCGCAAAGCCGGTGCCGGAGTAGTTGCTCCGAGCTTCGTGAGAGTTAGGTAACTACGCTACTTCAAAGGCAGTTTAATTGGTTGAACCGCCATGGCGGCTTTCAAAAGTTGCCTCACTTTTGAACTTGTCGAAACTTCATTTGTCGCCTTGCATCGGCATTGAAAGGCCCAAACATGCAACGCAACTTCTTGGCGGTCCTGATTCTGCTTTTTAATTTTCTGACGTCCTTATCCTTCGCGGACAGTATGATCCTTCGCAGCCAAACCATTGAAGGAACGATCCTGCGAACAAATGGTAACGATGTTCTGGTTTTGGTGAGCGACGGCACTCTAATTTTTCACCGAACCAACATTGAGTCGGTGACGCTGACGCCACCCAAGGAACGGCGGCTCCAAACCAATGATGGATTGCCGAACTTTGAGACAGTTCTTATGGCGCTGAACCGGCAGTCATGGGCAGCGAATCTTAAACAGATTCCCGCAACGGTAATTGACACAGGTCCAATGAAAAACGTGCCTTACGTCTCGTTTCGCTGCTCAGACAATTTCGAGGTGAACATTTACGGTGATCTAACTCAGCCGGCAGCTATCGAAGCAGGCGTTTATGGTAGACTCGCTAATGACGAGTTAGCAAAGAATAGGTGTGAGGAGTTTCTGCATGGTTTGATTTCAAGTGCCACTCAAAAGGCAATTGTCCGAGGGCTCGACTGGAAGAAGGACTTAAAGACGGCAGGGAATTTGACCTTTGAAGTCACTCCGCCGTCCGCTCCTGACGCATACGGAGGATGGTGGATTTCCGTGTACTCAATTTCGCAGCTTGATGCATCCCGCGCTTCTGCATCCGAACTAAAGGAGATTACAACAACGGCTCAGGCCGCGGCGGGGAGCGGCGAGGTTTCTTCCTGGGCGCGCGATGATTTCAAATTAGCACGCAAGGCGCGCCCGACACGAATTTCTTTCCGCAATGCCTTTGGCAGCATGATTACGAATGCGGAGATTGTACGCATCAATGAAGGTGTGAGTTTAGATTGGCGTGACTCGATCGGAACCGGAACCGTGAGGCTTTCGGAATTGCCACCTGAACTTCGAGAAATCTTTGGCTACGACGCATCCAAGGAGTTAGCCGAAAGCGAACAACGTGCACAGTTCGCAGCTCGTCAGCGGGCTTTCCAAGCACAACTCGACTCGCATGCCTCACCCCCTCAAGTCGCGATAGCCGACCCAGGTTATGGCATGGGGTATGGTCAGACTAGTGGAGATTATTTTTATGGTGGTGGTTCAGGATATTCAGGCGGAACCGTCTTTGTTCGTAGCTACACACGGAGCGACGGAACATACGTGCGCTCTCACACAAGAAGCGCACCAAGTCGGGGTGGACGTAGGTAAGTGGTTTCAAAGCGAGATACTGGGTACAAATTCTTCATTGCATGATAAAATGATAAGTATCCTGACATGCTTTCCGCTCGACGCAAAGCCGATGCGCAAATCGTAGTAGCAAACTCGGAAACCAGTTCGAACGCTCCTTTTCTCTGTCTCGAATGCAATGCGGAAGTTGTTTTGAGAAAGGGTAGCGTACGGGTCAATTATTTCGCACACAGGTCCAGAGCGAGCTGTGCTTTTGCTAGAGGAGAAAGCGATTCCCATCGGCAATGCAAATTTGAAATCTTCCAAGCACTGCGCCGAGAGCGTGGGGTGACAGATGTGTCTCTCGAACGTTCCTTCGGCACAAACCGAGCAGACGTTTTCGCCAAAATCAACGGAACGCCCGTCGCTATCGAGGTTCAAGTCAGCGTGCTTTCGATAAAAACCATCATCCGCCGTACTGAGGAGTACGCTCGGAAGGGAATCTTCGTTCTTTGGTTGGCTCAGTGGACCCCATATCTCGACGGCGTTCGTTACAGCCCACGTCTTTGGGAAAAGTGGGTTCATGCCGCATATTTCGGACGAGTCTATTACTGGCTCAAGGGAGTCGAAGTTTTGGAATATCGCTTTGAGCCGCACCTCCAACACGTTCCGGAATTCACTTTTGGCCCCGCGAAAGGCAAATTGGCCAAAGCAGGAGGCTATTCGCAACACTCGAAACGGTATCGCAATCCGGTTCGAGGGCGGGTTTTTAATCTAGCGACGCAATTTGTAGGGAAACCTCGCAACGCATGGCAGTCTCGTACTTTACGAGTTCCACCAGCGAAGCTTTTCATTCAAAAGTAAAAGTCCAATCAAACTATTCTTTTAGTAGTTGCCTTTTTGGCGCTTCCTGCCTTGAATATTTCCCACATATAAATGCAGTCAATCCGTCGCTGCACTGTAATGCACCGCTAAAAATGTTCTTCTGCATCGTGAAAATTCCAAACAACTCCGGAAGTCATGACTATTGATTTTGGAAAGCTAATTTCTGGTGATTCCATCGACACCATTGTCGATCCGAGAAAGCTCTTCTCGGCCTTACCAAAGAAATCCACAAAATATTCGTACCTGCGCGACGTTCAATCTGACGTGCTCGATTCATGGTTTCCTCGTCGAAAAGAGAGCGATTTGATCGTCAAGATGAACACAGGCGGCGGGAAAACGATAGTGGGGTTACTGATGCTAAAGTCATGCTTGAATGAGAAAATTGGCCCCGCCGTGTACATTACGCCGGACCATTTTCTGGCATCTCAAGTAATCAACGAAGCGAATCAACTAGGGGTTGCCGTTACCGATAGTTATTCATCGGTAGCCTTTAAAAGGTGCGAGTCCATTTTGGTCATCCCCGTGCATACGTTAATAAATGGAAAATCAAACTTCGGCGTGGGTAGTGAAGGGGTAAGGATACGTGTCGGAAGCCTACTTGTTGATGATGCACATGCTTGCCTAGCGACAGCTGAGGGGCAGTTTACGATGCGTATTCCAGAAAGCCACAGTGCCTTCAAAGAACTTCTTAAGCTTTTTGAGAAAGATTTGGAGAGCCAGTCACCATCTGGCTTGATGGATATTCAACAAGGCGATCAACGACGCCTGATGCAAATCCCGTTTTGGGCGTGGACTAACAAAAAGGCAGACGTACTTAAAATTCTTCATACTCACCGGAATGACGAAGATTTGCAGTGGACCTGGCCGTTGTTGCAAGAAGTCATTCCACTCTGCCTTTGTACTTTTTCAGCCGGGGCGCTAGAAATATCGCCTCGCTGCCTACCTATTAACGCCATTCCAAGCTTCGCGGCTGCCAACCGACGGATTTACATGACTGCTACGCTAGCTGACGACAGTGTGTTGATCACGGATTTTAACGCAGACATTAAGTGCGTCACCGCGCCCATAACCCCAAAAACGGCCAGCGATCTGGGAGATCGAATGATAATCGCTCCTCAAGAACTTACGCCTTCGACCACGGAAGACGAAGTGAAGGAGTTCGTTAAAACTTGCTCAAAGCATTTCAACGTTGTCGTGATTGTTCCGTCCGACAAGCGTGCAAAATACTGGAACGACGTAGCAGATCTGTTTTTAAACAAGGATAACCTTCGGGAGGGGATTGAAAAGTTGAGGACAAGTCGTGTTGGGTTGGTTGTCTTAAGCAACAAGTACGATGGAATTGACCTGCCTCAAGAAGCATGCAGGCTCCTCGTATTGGATGGACTGCCCGAGGCTCGCCGACTTGCCGAACGTTACGAACAATCTGTCATCAACGACGGAGATGCCATTTTTGCAAGGCAAATGCAGAAAGTCGAACAAGGGATGGGCCGAGGTGTTCGAGCAAATGATGATTTTTGCGTGGTGTTAATCATGGGTGCGAAACTAACACAGGCGCTATTCAGTGCAGGCGCACTAGAAAAATTCAGTCCTGCAACACGGGAACAATTGCGCTTGTCAAATAACTTGGCGAACCAAATACGAGGCAAGCAACTGTCCGAACTGTTCGACGTTTTGCTCGTTTGCCTAGAACGGCATGATGGCTGGCTGACAGCGAGCAAACAAGCGCTCGTCAACATTAGCTACGAAGTTGAACCATCAGCACATGTGACGGCAGTTTCTCAGCGAAACGCATTTTCACTTGCGCAATTGAACCAATTTCAGCGTGCCGCCGATGCCTTGCAGACTGCTGTAAACGCAGAGCAGAACAACAAGACAAAGGGCTGGCTTAAACAGCAATTGGCTGATTACACACATCATTTTGACCCTGCAAAAGCCCAAGAAATTCTTTTGTCGGCGCTACTTCTAAATCCCAGCCTGCTCAGGCCCCTTGCAGGCATCAGTTATGCGAAACTTAGCACCGGCACTATTCACCAGGCGTTGCGCGCTGAAGGTTTTTTGAAAGAAAAATTTAAGTCTCCCAACGACGTCGTTGTGTGGCTTCATGGCCTAATTTCTGACTTGGACTTTTATGAAGACGACTCGGAACGATTTGAAAAGGCTTTCTGGTTTTTGGCTCGAGTCCTGGGCTTTGAAAGCCAACGCCCTGAAATTGAGTGCGGTAAAGGACCAGATGTTCTTTGGTCATTGGGTGAACTCAAGTTTTTGGTGATTGAATGCAAAAATGGCGCAATTACTAGTTCGATTGCAAAAAAGGACTCCGATCAATTAACTGGTTCAATGAACTGGTTTGAGTCGGCTTATGATTCAACGTGCAGCGCAACTCCGCTGATGATTCACCCGAGTCATTTCTTTGATTCTGCCGCTTCACCGCATTCAAATGCTCGAATCATTGACCGAGAATGCCTCGAAATGCTGAGAACGGAACTCCAAGCATTCGCTAAAGCAATAGGCTCCTACAAAGCCATGCCAGACACGGTTCAGCTTCAGGCCTTCTTTCATCAGTCAAATTTTACTCGGGAAAAGTTCCTTCCTCGATTCAGTACTTTTTTTAAGAAAAGATAGCGGAACTGTTTTTTTGCCCCACGCCCCTCGGTCCATTCGCGCCCGCCCTCTTCCCATTGTACCGTCCGGTCAAGGTCGCTCCAGCCCAGCCCGGTCGGATTCGTTCCACCGCGCTCGCTCAACCTGTGACTACGGCCGGTGCGTTCAGAGTGCGGAGGCGCTCAGACGCCACGCACAAAGGTCGATACCTTTATCAGCCAAACGCACAAACGCATGACATACATTCAGGAGTTTGAAGCAGAGCTTTTGAAGAAGCTTAAAGGAAGTGGGGACGAACTCGCTATCGTCCGATGGGTTTCCGAGAAAGTCCTCGAAAGCTACCGAAACGGCATCTCCGCCGGCCAGAAAGGCGTGACGGTGAAGCGTCAGGGCGAGAGCCGCAGACGCGGTTTTCCAACACAGGCTCAGTAGTCGCGAGCCTGCATTACCAGCTACCTCTCAACCAAATGTCGATGACACCCATTGAGCACTTGGAGAATCGAATGAACATCTGCGAAGCGGACATTGAGGAGCTTCGAGAGGAATTGCAGCATGTTCGGGGTTTCATTCAAACCGCGCTCGGCTTTCGAGATGCGTCCGTAGGGCATCTACGAACAGCACTCGATGAGTTGCGCAGGGAACTCAAGTTGCCTCTAAAGGACTGATTGAATCAGTCTGCGAAATTGCCCCGCTTCGGCGGGGCTTTTTCGTGTGTGCGTTGGCTGACCGAGAGGGCGTCCCCGACCCCCGTGCCCCCTGCCGGATTCCTCCCCCAGGGGGGAACACTCACATATGCACGACCTAGAGAATATGATATTCAATCATCCGTCCTTGCAGTAGCCGCACTTAGTACAGTCCGCGCCCTTCTGAATATTCCAATTTTTGGAAAGCGCGCCAAAACGTGCCTTTGCTGAACTGATTGTACTCAATACTGGATACTGTTCCTCTTGCACGTCATTCAAATAGCGTGGTCGATGGTGAATAAACTCGTGGAAAAAATGCTGACAGAATTCCGAGTAGTCTTTAGTAAACAAAAGAAATTCGTGCCAGCACACATCTATCATTTCTGGCGGAGAAACATCATCACTCTCGACCGAAGCGAGGTAGAGAAAAAGCTTTGTGTCTTCAAAAAGCTCGGCTGCTTCGTTAGGACTGAGATGACATTTTTCCGATAGCCGAGCTAACAGCGAAGGATGTGAGTAAGCTTTCAATCGGTCCATAACTTTTGTCTCGTGACCAACCGCAAGCAATGATGTAGTCATAAATCCTTTGTTCTCTTCTTGAGAATCTGCTCCCTTTTTAAAAGTTCTGCACGCAGGTTTATTAACAAATTTTGGCGAAAAGTTTCAATTCGCAGTTTGGCAGACAAATCGTGCATCTTGACCTCATCCACATCAGATTTCCACACCATATGTAGTTCCTGTTGAGTCGAATTCAGAAATTTCGGCACAAAACTTCTAAATTTTGGATAACTGAAGCTCGACACGGTAGAAACCGGCAGAATTCCAGCAAACTTTTCTGTCCGTACCAAAGTTGCTACATGCGTAAACGTTTCCAACAGGATGGTGCCGTTTGGACCAGCTCCGGCGTCGAAAATCATCTTGGGGAAATTCCACCCCCAATGTTCCCTGACGATCGCGAACGGAATTGTGTCAGGAATGACATCACTAAACTCTTCTTGTCTTGGAAGCAGGTCTTCGTGGCACACCACGCAGTAGCTGTAGTTTCCGACCGATGCTGCGTCCCAATCTTTTTCTTTTCGCCCTATTTCACCCAAAAGTGCCAGGTCGATCTGTGCTTCTCGAAGCATCAAGGCAAGCTTCTCCGTGGAACCAGCTACTACGGAAACGTTCAACCTTTGCGTGAGGAACTCGTTTTGAAGGTTTGCTAGGACCGGAAGAAGCAACCAGTGTGCAACGCTGTCACCTGCACCGATTGTCACGGTAGACGACAAGTTGCGGCAGCGCCGAAAAAAGTCATCTAACTTTTCAAAAAATTCACGAGAGATTTTGGTCAGTTCCAAACCCTCCGCTGTTAAGCGAAGAGGGCTCGAACGATGAACACGAACTTTGCATGCCAATGCTTTTTCCAGCTCCAAAAGGGCGGTGCTGATCACGTTCTCATTGACTGAGCCATTTGTTGCAGGCCGAATTCCGCCTTTGGCCTCAACATCCGAGAGCATCCCTAGAGACCTGAGCGAAATTCCAGGATGGTCTCTAAAAAGATATTGATGAGGTTTCGACATGGTATAGGTGGGTGTCGCATCTGCAAAATGGCTCTACCGCTTTCTCGTCAACTTATGCTTCAATGCATTGAACCATGAAAGTATTCCAACCATTCTGGCCGAGAGCGAATACTCTGCACATGCGTACCTCTGCAGGAAAGCTCAAAAGTAAAGACTGGCCTGCGCGAGGAAAGCGGGCTGTTACCTCGCAATTTCAAAATATGCTAGGATCTACTGGACACTCAAACTAGATGCGATGAGTCGGCAGAAAAAATCAGAAAGGAGGTTCTACCGAAGCCAAGGTAGAAAGGCCCTGGAACAATAAATCATTCCAGAGCCCGAGCGGGGCGCGATTAGCACCTAGAAACCGATCTTCAGGTCAATTCTTTGCGGGAAAACCTGAAAATCAGTCACTCGTGCTACTAGCATACACCCCTTGTCCATAGACGCGCAAGCGTTCTCAGCACGGCACAACGTCGTTTAAGTTACTGTCAAATTAACACTTAATAAGAATAACTGTATGAAAAGAGAACAACTTTGTACGCTAGTGTCGCAAATAAAACACCGTTGTTGGTGCGCCGAGTTCGTAGGAATCGCGGAAACAGAATCTGGTGAGATGATGCTCGCCATTGAGCCAGCGGAATCCACTGATGCAAGTATTGTGGCGGGGATGCACGTCACGTTGGGCAGCAGGAATCAGCTGAGGCATCTTCGATGGGTTCCATTGTGGGTCCGCACCGAGGAAGAGGAGTTTGAGTTTTCTGACTTGGGTTCGCTCCCAGTGCTCTTTGCCGGCACTTGAACAACCTCACTTCAAAGCTATGAACGCCATTGGCAATGACCTGCACCTTGGTGAAATTCCCGGCGGAAGCGCTTCGCTTTCATTTCCACGAACCGAGCGCGACAAGCATCTCTACGTGTGCGGTGGGACTGGCACCGGCAAGAGCAAGTTTCTTGAGCACTTGATTCGTCAGGACATTAAGCAGTGGCACAAAAACCGTTGCGGACTGATTCTCTTCGATCCACACGGCAACCTTTATGACAATCTCATGGAATGGATGGCGTGGAACGAAAACGCGCTCAAGGTCCCCATTGTGCCCATAGATTTGCGGCGAGATGATTGGGTTGTTTCATACAACCTTCTTCGGCAACGCAGCCAAGCTGACCCTGCGGTATTGGTCGACAATCTGACTGATGCGATGGCCTATGTCTGGGGGCAAACCGGAACTAGTCAGACGCCCTTATTTGCACGATGGGTTGGTAACGTGCTTCGAGCGCTTTACGAAAAGAAACTTACGCTCGTTGACGCTGAACATCTAATCGATCGCGTGGGAAAGCAAGTTCGTTACTCCCTAACGCATGACCTGAAAAACAAGCGGTCCCGCCAAGATTGGGAGTTCGCAGACACTCTTAGCGCCAAAGATTTTGACACGCAGATTGGAAGTACAGTGAACCGGCTGCGGCCCTTCATTGACAACGAACTTATTCGTTCAATGCTCGGTCAACCTACCGCATCAATGGATTTAGGGCGCGTATTGGAGGAAGGTTCCATCATTTTGGTTAACCTAGCCACGGAAGGTGCCAAGGTCTCACCAGACAACGCGAAACTCTTTGCCACGCTCTTGTTAAGTGATCTCTGGATAGCGGCGCAGGAGCGCGGCAAGCGCGACAACGTAAAGCCGTTTTACGTTTATCTCGACGAGTTTCAGAAATTTATAACTCCGACCATCTCAGAAAACTTGGACCAGGCCCGCGGTTTTGGTTTACATTTCACGATCGCAAATCAATTTCCACTGCAGTTGATAGAGGAAAAGGAGAACGGACGACGGATATTCAATTCGGTGATGGAGAACGCTTCAAGCAAAGTCGTTTTCCGACTGTCCTACGAGGGGAACCTGCGCACTATGGCTCAATGGTTATTCACAGGCGTCATGAATCCTGATGAAATCAAGCATCAGCTTTACTCCACAAAGGTCATGTCCTACCGCGAGGAACAGAAGGAAGTGATTACTGAAAGCCGTTCTTCCGGCCAAAGTCGGGGGATGCAGCGAGGACAAGCTGGAGGCGCCGGCATTGGCGGTACGGCTGGATTTTTTGACGGAGTTGAAACGCTCAGCACCAGTGAGTCTCAGAGCGCGTTTCAATCGGAATCTGAGAGCGAAAGTGAATCATGGTCTGAAAGCGTGAGTGAATCGCGCAGTCTTGTTCCTACGCTTGTTCCCGTATTCGGAAAGGAATTGGCTCACGTTCAGTTTCGCTCGCTTGATGAGCAGTTGTTTCGAGCGATGGCCGTCTTGTTTGACCAGAAGCAACGGCAGGGTGTAGCGCGTCTCGTTGGCATGAATGCCCCAATCTCGATCTACACACCGACTGTTGAGAAAACGCCTGCGTCCCAAGCGCGCACGCAGAAGTTTCTTGAACGCTGCTACGAAAAGCTTCCGTTTGCCATGCCTCGCGCCAAGGCCCAGAAGCAACTTGCCGAAACAGCAGCAAGCTTTTCCACCCAGCTTCTCGACGAATTCACCGAAGCCCCTCCTTCGGTGAAGCGACGCATTCGTTAGCTATCTCATTTTCTCACCGTTCAGTCGGCAGTTTCTTTTCCACAGGCCGGGGAAGTGGGGGAGCGTGGTAAAATCGAAGGCGGACTTTTGTCCTTCAACCCCAACCCCAAGAAAGGAACTGTGGACGTTCATTGCACTACCTGTCAGGAACCCTGGGATGTTCATCATCTCTGGCACGATGCCATATTTGAAACCGGCCTAACGCAAGCAGAAGCTGAAGCCTGGCGAGAGTTGCCTCGCGTCCAGAAACTGAGCGAGCGTTATCGCGTAGAGTTCAAATCTGCCGGATGGGAGTTCGGGCAATCGGTGATTAACGTCACTCGTTGCCCCTGCTGTCCTAAAGATGCCAAGCCAAGCCTCGAACGTCTTGCCACCAAGCAAGCGCTCGAAGAACTCATGGGTGGCGACGAAGACGGCCTAGCGGCCGCCTACGAGGACTACCGCCTTTAGCTATGAAAGCGAAGTCGCCAGAACGCGACTTCCGCAAAATCTTCGGCAGCCTTTCCCACCGTCACGACAATCGTCGCGTCTTCGATGCGTTCCTTTGCCTCACAGCCTGCGCACTCGCTGCGCAGACTCGTGAGGAGGAATATCTTGAAGAAGCCAAACGGTGGGAAAGGGGAGACCTAGATTTGTTTGCGGAAGCGCTTGCCGCTCTCGTCATGGAAATGGAATCACGTCCCTTCGAGGACATCATCGGCGGATACTACATGGAGTTTGCCTTGTCGCAGAAAGGCCAGCAGTGGAATGGAGAATTTCACACCCCAAAGCCAATCTGTGACCTGATGGCAAGAATGACGTTTGGAGACATGGAATCATTTCCGCCCGAAGGCCCGATCAAGATTTGTGAACCGGCATGCGGCGCGGGAGCGATGATTCTGTCCCTCGCTGAAGCCTGCCCTCCTGAAATCCGCCGGCGCCTGCGTGTGACGGCCATCGACATCAATCGTACGGCCTGTCACATGACGTTCATCAACACAACGCTCTGGGGTATTCCGGCACGAATCATTCACGGCAACACGTTATCCATGGAGTTTTGGGCCGCATGGTCAAACATCCATTGGCTTCTGCCTTGGCTTGGCCTACTGCCAATGCACCCCGCAAGTGCGATGTGTCCACCCGGACTGGGTACGGATGTAAAGCAAGGTGAGCCGCCACAGCCCGCTGAAGTACGGGCCATCCAAGCTGCTCTCGGTCAGCAAGAGTTTCGTTTTGGGTGAATGGAAATCGCGCCGTTCTCGATTCGTTCGAGGGCGGCTTTTTGTTTTCCACAGCCGACCGTCACTCGACAGCGTGCTACAATCATGAGCGGACTTTTTGTTCTTCAAACCCTACACCCAGAAAGGATTTTCGAATTTGAACTCACTTACCCCATTTCTTAACTCAGTCATTCACGGCGATTGCCTTCACGTGATGCCCACTCTGCCTTCGGAGAGCATCGACTTCGTCGTGGCAGACCCGCCGTATCTCGTGAACTATCGTCCGCGCGACGGACAGATTGTGGAAAACGACAGAAGCAACGCATGGTTGCGTCCTTCATTTTCCGAAATCTACCGATTGCTCAAGCCAAACACGTTTTGCGTAAGCTTTTACGGCTGGCCCCAGGTGGAACAGTTCATGGCCACTTGGAAATCCGTTGGATTTCATCCGGTGAGCCATATCGTGGGGATAAAGAAATACCCTTCGCGCAGGGGCTACACCCGAAGTTTCCACGAGGTGATGTACTTGCTTGCGAAGGGGAAACCTCCGATGCCGACGGAGCCACTGGATGACGTTTTGGAATGGCACTACACGCGGAATTTTCTGCATCCAACCCAAAAACCGGTGGGGGTAATTCAGAAGCTCATCGAAGGATTCTCTAAACCCGGGGATGCAGTTTTGGATCCATTCGCTGGCTCAGGCACTACTGGGATAGCCGCAAGAAATTGCGGACGACAATTTATCCTCATCGAGAAGATATGGCGGCACTGGAGAAATGCCTTAGACCGGGTTGGCAGAAAACAAAATCTTGAGCCTCTTAAATGACATTTCTTTCGAGGTAATCTTGCCGAGACTAACAAAGATCAGTCTTCCTAATTGAAAAAAGGCGCTTGACCGAAAAAAATGTGCCTGCTCTTATCCTCGCCCATTGTTACGTGCCGCTGCTCGGGGTTCCAAAAAGCGCCAATGTATTTGCGAAACGCAAATACAACAGCTGCATTTTCCATCAACTCTCAATCTTGGAAAAGCTTAATTTCCTTTTTTGGCACTGAATATGCTAGAATATTTAAGGAGGTGATACTTAATGGAACTATTTGAAAACACGGAGCTTAGTGAGAGGGTTCGCCGGCTTAGGCCTTCAGAGCCAGACATGATTACTTGGACGCCTGCTGCCAACAGGTTAGATGAGCGAATCATCAAACGTTTAAACGCATTTAAGAAAGCCCACGAGAACTCGCAACGCGAAGATTTATTACTTGTAGGGAACTTACTTTTGTAACTCGGCCGGGAATCGGCTAGCAGCGGATGGAAATTCTCCATCCGCTTTTTTTCTCGATGTTATGGGTAGTTACTCCTTTCACAATTGCCAGTCTGGATTTTTTAGGCTCATTGACACAGTTTGGCGAAGTAAGCGCCGCAAAAATGCCATTCACCGCATATGTACTGTCATGCGGAAAATGTGTGCCCAAACCGTTATCTGTGAGGATATTGAACCATCGGGAAGTCTGGAATGGTCAAGAATTGCGCGAGATGTCGAAGCTATCAAGCAACGCCTAGGCCCTCAATTCGAGTTTAAAGTCACTAAGCTCACATTTTTGTGCGCGTCAATCGATTCACAATCAGAATTTGCGGCCGCATGCGCGGTAGGTTCTGCCGGTTTCCTGGGTCATGCAACAATCGTTGCGATTAAGCGAGGCAATGAATATCTCTGGAATTACGTCGCTGAAAGTGTTGTGCGTCAGAACAGTGTTCCAAACTCGAATCAATCTGGTAAGATAGATTTTGCGGTCCCACCGGATCATTTCCTTCACGTCAAAAGACATTTTACATTAACCTGTCTTGGTCACAACTACGAACTTCCAGGGAGTTTTTTTTGCCAGCAGAACTGCATAACAGCCGTCTGCGCTCATGCTTGTGCAACGATGATTTTGAACAACTGCAATGAGACCAAGACACTAGTTTGTGCAAATGATCTCAATCTGCACATTTGCGGGAATAGCCCCCGTGAGGAAAAAATTGACCCTCACCTTCTGAAATTATTCGGGATCGCGAACAGCGAAAAAGCTGAATCTGGGTTAAGTTCCAATTCACTAGAGCAGATTTTTAGAAAACAAGGCTTTGAGCCTAAAAAATACCGCTATGCTACAGGTGAGGAGCGTAACTTTAGAGAGGTTCTCTACGGTTTTATCGAATCAGGCTATCCTGCCGTTCTGACGTTCAACACAACTATTAACAATGAAACCATCCAGCATGTAGCATCAGTCTTTGGGCACACCCTAAATTTGGATTCCTGGTTTCCTGTTGCCTTCGCAACATACGCTTCCTCATCTGCGCAAAGAACATATTTATCCTCGCTTGCGTGGGTCGATGAGTTCATTGCCCATGATGACAATTTCGGGATGCAATATTCAATACCAGCGCATTCCTTTCGCCCAGAAGGCCACCCGGATCCGGGTGAGTTGTTTGCTCCGGTTGAAGTAATAGGAATATTCCCCAGCAATTGGAACGTTCGCTTGTATGGCCACGATGCAGAACTTGTTGCTCATGCACGCTTACGTTCGTTAAGCGAACATTTTCTTGTGGTCGCAACTATTCCGGTTCCGTCCTACTACTTGACGCACTTGATACCACATATAGTTGAACCTAAACTTCGCACAGCCGTTTTCAGGTCGACTTTAGTCACTAGAGACCAGTATCTGGCACACGTTAGCAAACACGATGTTTTTGCCATAAACAGTAACTCAACCCATCTAGCGCAATTGGAGAAATTGCTTCAAGGCATTGGCCGGTTTTGGCTTGTTGAAGTCACCGAACCAGATTTGTACGTGGGGAACCAATCCAAAGTAATTGACGTGCTCATTAGTTGCGAGTCGGAACTTCCTGAGAATTGGGAAATTGAGTCAAATTTTGGAGTGGTAGCTATGAATTTTAACGGATTCACAATGATTCCAAGTGGAATTCAAAGCTACGATATTGCTTTCAAGGGCATAGCCAGCACAAAGGGCTACTGGCCACTTTTTTCTCATATAAAGAAATTTTGAAATAGTTAAGCTTCACGTGAAGATTGGTTGCCTATATTTCGTTGAGCACTATTGAGGACGTTCCCTAGATTTACGCCGATTGCTTCGGAGACCTTCAATAGTGTTTCGAGTGTAGGATTGCGCATGCCTCTCTCAACGAGGCTGAGCATCGATTCTGAAATGCCTGACGTTTTGGATACCGCATAGTTCGACATGTTCCGGCTCTCTCGCTCTTGCTTGAGAAGCCGGACTACCTCCGCGCAAACTGCTTCGTGATGCCCGCGTTTAGCCACGAATGGAGCATGGCAAACTCTTCGCTTGACCAGATACTTTGCTATGGTCAAGTAGTGGGCATGCAGGCTATCCCTTACTTCCTTCGGCGCTTAGGGCAGGACCCGCACGCCAACGGCGCAAGAACAGAGTCGCTCGAAGGCTGCCCAGATATTTTCGAGTTGGCGGATGGCGACTTCGCGATAATTGGTGTAGACATCACTCAGTTTGCCGGAAGTTTACCAGCTACCGCTGGATGTGGACCGGACGAGCGAATCGTTCGCATTCCGCGGAAATTGCTCATCGGTGCAAAGGCGGACATTCCGGATGAAGTCTGACAGGTTTGCATTTTTCGCTGTTTTCGGGCTATACTGCCCAACATGGCATTCCTGATCTGGCTTCAGGACAATGGATTTTCCCTCCAGAACACCGTCACCGTAGTCGGGTTGTTTTTCGCTGGCTTCGCTTTGCTTGTGGACGCAAAGACACGTCGTATTGGCAATCTTCTGGAGTTCACCAAACAGCACCGAGAACTCTGGACGTGGATTCATTCCCGCCCTGAATTACGGCGGATCTTCGACCACCAAGCTGACCTCGTGAGTCACCCCGTCACGGAGGACGAACGCAGAAGCGTAAATTTCATCATTCTTCACCTCGCTGCCAACTATCGAGCAGCCAAGGAAGGCACTTTCAAACTACCTGCTAAAATTGGTCTCGATATCCAAAGTTTCTTCGGACGACCAGTCCCTCGTGCTGTTTGGGAAACAATGAAGCAGTTCCACCCAGAGGATTACGTGCGCTTCATCGAGAAGCATCGATAGGGAAGGGGCACAACGTTCTCAATTCGGCTTGAAACTCGCGTTGGTGCCGCAGAAATGATTGCAAAATTTGATATACTCATCTCATGGCTTCGCAACCACTCGAAGGCGTGCTTCTTCAGGAAAGGGACATTGAAATCTTACGCGGACTTTTTGAATCGCGCCTCATGACTGCTGCGCACGTGGCCGTTCTGTATTTTGATGGAAAAGCAGAGGCCACAAAAAAGCGGGTGGCGAAGCTCAAGGCGGTAGGGCTGATTAACTATAGACGTCGACATCCAGCGCAGCCAGCCATTCTCTTTCTTTCGAGCAAGGGCCTGGACGTTTTGCGAGAGCACGGCGTGCTCACCAACTACCCACGACTTGGCCCTTTCAATTTGCAGAAAAGGTCATGCGTCAGCGAATTAACGGAGCGCCATGAGTTGCAAATCATGGACGTGAAGGCGGCATTTCATGCAGCCCTCGCCAAGTCTAAAAAACTTTCGATCGAGACCTTCAGCACATGGCCCATGCTCTACCAATTCCAAGCCTTGCGCTCGGGTCGTGGCCCAGAAGTGCCGGTCAAGCCCGATGGATTCATTTGCGTCAACGAAAAGGAGTCAGGCAACGGTCTCTCCCAGCACAGCTTCTATTTAGAAGTCGACCGGTCAACCGAGACGCGAGAAACCCTCGTTTCCCGAATTACCAGCTACGTCGATTTCTACAAATCAGGAGGGTTTGCGCATCTACATGGAGCGCCACGTTCTGCGTTTAAGGAATACCCGTTCCGCGTGCTCATCATTTTCAGAACAGCAGAAAGGCGTAACAATCTTGCGGAAAGGTTGCTTCAACTCACCCCGCCAGTTTCCTGGCCGATTTGCCTCTCCACCATCGAAGAAGTGACCAGTAATCCACTTGGCGATATTTGGATCTATCCTGCGGATTACAAAAAGGTCACCAGTGGAACACACTTTGATCCTGAAAAGCGGAAACGACAGTGGGTATATGCGCGCGAAATCGAGCGAGAGAATTTAGTCGCATCCCGACTGAAGAAGTGGCGACTCTTCCAGTGAGGGGCCAAAAAACTGAGGCACTCAGGCGATTCAGCAGGAAACAGCCAACGAGTTGCGCCGACAGACTGCCCGCATCTGCTTCAGCTACGATGCTCGTTCCTGCGCGTCTGGGCTTTCGCAATGCAGGCAGACAGTCGGCGCGGAGAATCTTGCCTCACTCCACATTTCTACTCCTTCCACGCCACTCCGCTTCAAAGCCGTCCGCGAACCGTTCCGCGTCCTTGCTTTTCCGCTGCATTCCGTTCCAGTCGCAGAAACATGGAGTCAGGCGCTGAATCTCCCCAATTGGCTCGCCCGCTTCGCGTATCGAGAAAGGAGAAGTTGTCTTGAGTGGTCACGCGTTAAGAGAAGGCAAAGGAAAGCCGCTTGGCATACGCAAAGTCACTGTGGAAAGGGATGTTGTTTGGCTTGGGTACGTCGAATTCCATTGCCAAATCGGGCCTAATGAGTCAGAGAAATTGCATGCGGAAACGCCGGGACAACGCCACCCGCACGACTCTTCTCCGACGGGTGAAGAACCCGGAGGATGCTGTCAGTTGGCAGACCTTCCACGACATCTACGGGAATCTCATTTATGGGCAGGCCATCAAGGCGGGTTTGACGGAGGACGAGTCCACGGAAGTGGCACAGGAGACGATGATCGAGTTGGCAGCACGCATCCAAGCCTTCGATTACCGCAGGGAGCAGGGTTCCTTCAAAGGTTGGCTCTACCGCCTCGCCCGCTGGCGCATCCTCGCTCAATTCCGTCGAAGGCGTCCGGAGGCTCTGGCGGTCGACTCCCCGGCCTTTGAAGAATTCATGCCCGCCGAGTTAACGACCGCTCCGGATGAAAACTGGGAACACGAATGGCGTGAGGCCATCATGATTGCCGCGCTGCAAAAGCTTCGTCAGGATCTCCCACCAAGGCAGTTTCAAGTCTTCGATCTTGTCACCATGAAAGCCTGGCCCATAGCGCGAGTGGCCAGCAGCCTGAAGATGAGCCGCCCGCAGGTCTACCTCGTAAAGTTTCGTGTGCTGATCACCCTTAAGCGTGAGGTGGCACGTTTGGAAAAGATGGCACACTGACTTTCTTGAAAGTGGCTCTGGTTTTATCGGAACCACCTTCAACGGCGACCATGCCGGATGCTTGCTTTTTGACCTGCCAAAACTTTTTTCACCTTTTTTGAAAGATCTGACGATTTGATGCGTACTGTTTATGTGGGCCACAACGCACGCGCACATGAATTGCTGATTTCGATGCGTCGAATTCGATCCCTGATCCCTCGCCAGCCTTGTCCCGAAAATGATTCCCAGTGTTTCTATGACAATACTGCGCAGGGATTCTGTTCACGAAATTCCGTGGTGACAGCCGGAGCACCGGGTTAATGCTGATTCACTCGCCTCGGTCAATCGCTGAAGACCAAACCCCAAGTATATCCTCACTCAATGAGAACCAGCCGCATCGCTCAAGAATTGGAGAAGGTTTCTAATTGGCCGGAATTGGCTCGCGAAGCAGGTTACTGTTCCTACCGTTTGGCTAACTTGCTCGACGTACAGGAGCGGACACTGCGGCGCTATTTTCAAAAAAAGTTCGGACGCTCCACCTACCGGCAACTTGAACTGTTGCGCGAAGAACGAATTGAGCAATTGGCTAAAGCGGGCGTTACGGAAAAGGAAATCGCCGTCGACGTACGCTTCAAGCACACGACAAACTTATCACGTCGCTTCAAAAGGGCACACGGGGTCACGCTACGCTTGTGGCTGAAGTCAGTCGTTGTTCCAGCGACTGGAGGAATGCCGCTCTTATTGTCCACAATAGATAACTTTATTTCGTTGTGAGTTACGTAGATCGGCGTAAAAAAACGTCGCGCAAACAAACTCACCGGGAACCAACCAGCAGGACATGAGCGGTTCTTGAGGAAACAAGTGCGCCGGTAGTTGGGATGCTTGGAGAGGCAACCAACAGCCAACCGAAAAACGCAAATCTGTTATGAAAAATTACCACGCATGGATTCTGTACGTCGTCAGCGCTGGCTTCGGCGCATCGGCTTTCGGAGCCGACCTTCCTAATCTGGCCGGACCGCAGGTGACCGAGCGTGGTCCTCACCATCGGAAGCTGATACATGTTTCCACCACGATCGGAGCAAATGGAGCGAGCGTGCTCAAGACCAACCGGTACACGGAAGTCGCGACGGGGCTGCACTATCAGCACAACGGTGAGTGGCTGGAAACGAAAGAGGTGATTGACCTCGTGCCCGGAGGAGGTGCGCTGGCTTCCCAAGGGCCGCATCAGGTCGGATTTGCCGCCAACCTCAACACGCCGGGAGCCATCAATCTGCTTATGCCCAACGGCCAGCGGATGCGCAGTCACATTCTTGGCCTAGCCTACACGGATACGAGGACAGGCCAGAGTGTACTCATTGCCCAAGTGCGCGACTCCATCGGGACGTTAGTTGGTGACAATCAGGTCGTATATCCGGATGCGTTCGACACGAATGCCGTTCGAGCTGATGTTCGCTACACTTACACTCGGTCTGGGTTTGAGCAGGACGTGATCCTGCGCGCGACACCGCCCAGTCCAGAATCCTTCGGCTTGGAATCGGCGACCACCAGACTGGAAGTGTTTACGGAGTTTCTCGAAGCTCCGACGCCTGAAACTCAGACGACGGTTCTAGCCAGGACCGAAGAGGCGCAACGAGGCGGTATGGTCGTGCCCGACTTCACAGATACCCATCTGGATTTTGGTCCGATGCAAATCATCGCCGGGCACGCGTTTCCGCTTGGTGAACGCGATGAGGAGATTCCCACTGGCAAAACCTGGGAGCATCTCGCCGACCGGAGGGTGCTGATTGAAGCCGTGCCTTACTTGTCCATCAAAGCGCAGTTGGACGCGTTAGGAGGCACCAAAAAGGAAGCGCGCTTGTTGCCTAAAGCGGGCAAGGGCCGGTCATTTCCATCCGCTCCGCGCCAAGCAGGGCAGTCCACTAACTCGATTCAGCGGACGGCCGCGTTGTCGAACCGACCGGGATTCGTCCTCGACTACTTGTCCCTCATAGGCAGCTTTACCAATTTCACATTTGCGGGTGACCAAACCTATTTCGTCCGAGGTTTGACGTTGTTGTATGGCACGTCGGTTTTGGAAGGGGGAACGGTCATCAAATTCACAAACGCCGTGAACATCGCGGCGGTCAGATTCCAACAAAACGTAGATTGCCAAACCTCTCCGAACCACCCGGCCGTGTTTACCTCCATGCATGACAACACAGTCGGGGAAACAATTGCGACCTCCTCAGGTACCCCTACCAACTACTGCGGCTTTGCCATGCTTTACCTCAACTTTTTCTCAGGTTCGAGCAGGTATTATAACCTTCATGACCTTCGCGTTTCTTACGCGGATCGTGCCTTCTACGGTATATCCACGGTCAATGCCGATATTCGCAATTGCCAGGTGACACACACGCGCGTGGCCTTCAGGAACATCACCTCCTTCTGGAACTATTGGAATGTGCTGGCCCATGACGTGCGAGAAGTATTCGACGGCACGACACCTCACACCAACTCGGCGGAACATCTCACGCTGCATTCTGTCAGTAATTTCATGGTCAGCGGCCTTAGCGCCGTCAACCTCACCAACTCGCTGCTCATCGGCGTGACCAATAACGTGTCGTATGTGGGAACCGGCGTGGAAACCAACCTGAGCGATGCTGGCATTTTCCAGACCGTGGGAGCAGGCGCACATTATTTAGCTGATCCCAGTCCTTACCGCGACGTTGGCACTACAAACATCAATGCCGCCCTGCAAACGGACTTGCGAAAGCGCACGACCTACCCGCCAGAAATCATTGCTCCATCCAACGGCTACTATGGAGTCAGCCAGACTTTGTTTCCGCGAGCCGGCAGAGACACAGACACTCCAGACTTGGGTTATCACTATCCTCCGCTCGATTACGCCATCAGTTATATCTACCTCACCAACGCCACGATTCAAGTCGACCCTGGCACAACCATCGCCGTCTTTAATCCCACCAACTCTGCGCGCTACGGACTAGCCATAAGCGATGGAGCCACATTTCTTGCCGAGGGACGGGCCGACTCAAAAATCACCGTTACTCATTACGCCACGGTACAAGAGATGGCGAATACCAACTGGGCGGGGCCGATTACAGCACTCTTATACACTTGGGACAGTCCCGGCGGAACACCTGAATTACGGGTTCGTTTTACCGATTTTACAACGTTGGGAGGCACAATACCTCTGCTTTCGAGCGGCGGTTTCGGTGTCCCATGGCATTTGACGGACTGCCAATTCCACAGCGGCAGCATCGAGAGTTGGGGGGCATTGGCGATGATCACCAATTCTCTGTTTAATCGCAACAGCAGCGCCCTCGCTCTGATCTTCGCCGATACCACGAATTACTTTTACAACTGCACGTTTTACGGCGGGGCCTTCAACAACTGGTTGAACGACAGCAACCAGCTGAGAATTCATGACTCTCTGTTTGTCGGGACGACTAATTTGGGGGATGCCGTGGCCAGCCACAATGGCTATACCACGAACGGGAACAGCCGGCTGACCCCTAATCATGCAAGCGACCAGATTATAAACAGTCTGGTTTTCGAATCTGGGCCCCTAGGCCGCTTCTATGTTGCGACCAACTCTGCGCTCTACAACGCCGGTAGTCGTTATGCCACCAATGCTGGCCTCTACCACTACACCATGCTCACGAACAACGTGAAGGAGACCAACTCCGTCGTGGACATTGGTTTCCATTACGTCGCTACCGATGCCAACGGCACGCCACTTGATGGGGATGGGGATGGAGTGCCGGATTATTGGGAGGATCGCAATGGGAATGGAAGTGCAGACCTCACCGAAACCAGTTGGCTGAATTACGACACAGATGGTGATGGCGTGTGGGACGGTCTAGAAATCCTGCAAGGCCGCAACCCCCTTGGCGGCACTCTTACCGACACTCTCAATCTTATCAACCTGCGCGTGTTCACGCCTCTTCGCTAAGCCATCAAAGGTTACCTATGAAAATTAACTCCATCGGAGCCCAAGCTAATTCTTTCTGCAAATGGTTCGTGTTCTTGTCTCTTTTATCATTCACAGTTGTGCATGCGCAACGCGTGGACGTGCAGTACACAATCCTCGCTACTTCGGAGCGTCCTGAGTGTGAATCAGGAATCTATCCCGGACAGACTGGCACCCTCACGGTGAGTCCTGGATTTCCACAGTCAGTGAGAATCCGAATCAACGAGGTGACTAATTGTGATAACTACCTCCCGTGCTTTTACTTTCCGCTCCTGAGTGTGTCTGCATCGCCTCCAGCCTGTTTTGGGGTCAATTTTTGGGATTTTCCGATTGAGCATTTGTGGTCGGGAAACGTACTGCTTGGGACTTGCGACAGTGAACTTCCGTTCTACCTATCTGCTTCGGCTTCCGAATACAAAGGCTCGATCAAGATTGAAGCCTGCGGCAACTCTCTTCCTTCTGATGGGGTATCGACCGCGAGTGTCAGTTACGAGCCGCCGGTAGCGCCCTATGTTCCATTTCAGTCCCCAATTAGTTGGAGCTGTTCTAGTGCCTATGGCGCACATCTGATCAACATAGGTCCTACTACTGCTCAACTAGTGGCGGGTACAAATGCAGAAATGGTTACGATTCGCGCCACCTGCACAAACACTTGCACAAATTGCTTTGTGGAAACCACTTTTGACATCAAGGATGCAATCGGAAGCAGTTGCACCGGAACATGTTCAAGTAATGAGCGTGAGCAGTTTGGCGAAGGAAGTGTCGAACTGGACGGCGTGAAGTTCAAACTGCACCTGGGACAAGCATTGCATGAGAGATCGGCGGGATTGCTTTCTTTACAGCTTAGTGCTCCAGGCTCCAACGCCTACAGCGCGCGCTCTCTCAAATATGATTTTCGTCCACCGGGCGTTGAAATCATTCCTCCTAGTTACAGCCCGAGCAATCCAAGTCACTCGATATCTCAAATCAAAACGCCACAAGGGCTCTTGGTCATCACCAATGTTACAGGGGGATATCTGGTTCGCCTCTACACGTTAACCAACGTCTGGAACTGGTCAGCCGGGGGGATCATGTACAACACAAATTTTCCTATGACAGAATGGCGCGTTACTAATCCAGACGCCGGCATCGGCGAAACAAATCGCATACGCATTACCGAAGTTAAGGAGGGAAGATCGAGGGTATGGACCTATGAATGGATTCCGTTGCCTTGGGAGAGCGGCTCCACCCACGGTTGGTCTCTAACCAAGCCCGACGGGACACAACAAATCCAGGATCTGGGTGATCCAGAACTCGCAATATGGAGTCATTCGCTGCGCACGTTCGATTCTTCGAGCAGTCTTGTTCAATACACCGAGGAAAAGAAAACATTGATAAACGGTAGACGATACATAACCGAGAAGCGCCATGGACTAGATGAAGCGCTGCGTGTCGAACAATTTGACTATTACACGAATGGGTTACTTAAACAAATGGTTCGAGAAGATGGATATTGGGAATACCATGTGTACGACGCTTTGGGACGACGCACTCATTTGTACTCCGCTTTTGGCAACCAAGGAGTAACTACTAATACCAATCTCTGTCGCTTGGTGGAAAGCAGCTACGATGCAAGCGTTGTGAGCAGTTCAGGAGACACTAATGGATTCAGTGCCGCTACTCCAAGGCGCATGGTCGAGTCTCTCTTGGGGCAGGAAGTTTCTCGCCGCTATCAAGTTTTCTTGCCGGGAGAAACTCGCGACATCCGTTGCGTAACACCAAACGCCGAGTGGGACGATCCTGGTAATTTAGTGACCATTACAAAATCGCATACCAGCGGGTTTTTTTACGGCTACCCTCGGAGCGTGCTTCATCCCGATGGTACCGTGGACGTGCTGGAGTACACTTGGGGCGCGGGCGTTACGAATCAGACAAACACCGTCTGGTCGGGCATCCCGGGCGACTCGTACCACACTAACGTCATTGACGGCACCAAGCTGGTCACAGTGATTGGCCCACTGGGGCAACTTATCAGCACTACTACCACAGACATTGCTTCGACCAACAAAGTTATTGCGCGAAAGCTTTACGGGGAGTTTGACCTATATTGGCAGCCGAGGGCCGTGACGAACCTAGACGGCACTTGGGAGTTTTCCCAACGCTTCTGCTGCGGTGACACCGTAACCACAAATCGCGAGGGAACCGTAATTACCAAGACGTATGACGCGATGAACCGCCTGCTCACCACGACAGCCAACGGCATCACGCACAGCAATACTTATGATGCAGTGGGAAACATTCTCCGCGTTGAACGTATCGGTTCAGAACTAACCAATGCCGCGATTGTCTTGCAACGCAACGCCTACGACACCGCCGGACATTTGGTCGCCTCGACCAATGCTTTGAATCGGATGCGATTAACAAGCGAGGCCAACGATGGATCGGGTTATCGCTTCCTGACCAATCTCATCAATGTTAATTCCAGCATTTTTGCCAGTCAGATCGACACATACTTCCGCGACGGCACGCTGGCACAACGCACCGGCAGCAGGGTGCGTCCTGCGCGTTTTGAATACGGAGTCTATAGCACCAATGGTGGTGGCACGTTCACCAAGGAAATCAAATTGGATGCGAGCGGGGATGCTACTGACGAATGGAACATCCAATTCTACGATTTGCTCGGCCGCCCGTGCCGGATCCTTTATGCCGATGGCGCCTCCAGTCACACCGTTTACAATACGGTCGGCCAAATTAGCAAACAAGTGGACCCGGATGGAGTCACCACACTTTACCAGTACAACGCCAGAGGTGAACGCGCCTACACGGTGCTCGATCTAGACAGGGACGATACAATCGATTGGAACACGGATCGCATTACGTGGAACACCAATTACGTAAGGAATAACAGTGTGGCCGATGTGCATCGTTCGGAAACCTATGTGTGGGGAACCAATGGCTCCGCCGTGCCTACGCTGGTTTCAGTGCAAGAATCCGCAGTGAATGGGCTCGCCAGTTGGAGCACCAATAACGGCTTGTCGAGCCGGACGGAAATAACCTTTTCGGGAGGCGGCCTGCGTTACAACCGAAGCTTTGCGCCTGATGGCGCCATCATCACCACGCGATTTGAGCATGGTCGCATTATCGCCTCAGGTCGGACCAATAGCGGAATCTGCTTGGGTGCCACCAGCTTCGGCTACGATGAGCATGGCCGGCAAAAGTACCTCATCGACGCCCGCAATGGAACGAATACCACCACCTTCAACGACTTGGATGAAACTGTCTCCACGACCACGCCGGTACCTGACTTGGTGCATAGTGCCCAGACCACGAGCTACGGACGTAATGGCTTGGGGCAGGCCGTCAGCATCACTTATCCGGACGGTGGATCCGTTGATAAGGAATATTCTCACTTAGGCGAGGTGACCAAGACCACCGGTGCGCGGGAATATCCCGTTGAATACACCTACGATGCTCAAGGTCGCATGGCGACGATGAAGACTTGGCGAAGCTACCCGAATGAAAGCACAGCCGCCGTCACGACATGGAATTATCACTCCTCCCGAGGCTGGCTACAGTCCAAGAACTATGTTGATACCACGACCGGGGAACCGGATGGTCCCGGCTCCGGCTATACCTACACGGCTGCTGGACGCTTGCGCCAACGTACCTGGGCGCGAAGCACTACCACCATTTACACCAACAACTCTCTCGGCCAGGTCGAACGCATTGCCTACTCCGACAGCACCGGCAACGTGACCAATACCTACGACCGCCCGGGCCGCGTGACCAAGGTGCAGAGCGGCACTAACGTGACTACGCGTCTTTATAGCGAGGCGGGCGTGCTCCTGAGTGAGACGCAGAACGGAATTGTAGTCAGCAACCGCTACGACTCGTTGCTTCGACGCACCGACGTGGCCGTGGTCATTGACGGGACAGTCGTGGGCTCTACCAGCTACGGCTATGACACTGCGGGACGGCTGTCCACGGTGAGCCACGGCACGAACAACGCCACCTATTCCTACATTGCCAATTCACCTTTAATTGGCCAAATTACCTTCACGAACGGAATGAGCCTGCGCATGACCACGAGCAAGTCATACGACTACCTGAACCGCCTGACGCTCATCACCAACCATGTCCCGGCCGCGGGCACAGAAAGTCCCGCTTTTGCCTATGTGCTCAATCCTGCGAATCAACGAACCAACATAACCCATTCGGATGGCTCACGGTGGAGCTTCGGCTATGACGTGATCGGCCAAGTGACCAATGGCGTGAAGCGTTGGAGCGACGGTTCGCCCGTGCTCGGCCAGCAATTCGCCTATCTTTTTGACGACATCGGCAATCGTAAGATGGCGATCAGCGGCGGAGACAGCAACGGCTTGCACCTGCGCCTGCAAACCTATAGCGCCAATGCGTTGAACCAATATACGAGCCGCACGGTGCCCGGTTACGTGGATATCCTCGGCACGGCGACGAATGCCGCCACGGTTACGGTCAACGGCGTGCGAGCCTCGCGCAGAAACGATTATTACCGCGCCGAGGTGGGCGTGCCCAACAGCGGTCCGGTCTGGCAGACCATCAGCAACTGCGCTGTGCTGGCCAGTGGCTCTGATGATTATGTCACCAACTGGATGGGCAATGTGTTCGTGCCAGCCACGCCGGAGAGCTTTACGTATGACCTCGACGGTAACCTCACCAGCGACGGACGCTGGGTAAACACTTGGGATGGGGAAAACCGACTACTTAGTCAGACGAGCCATTCCAGCGGACCAAGTGGTTCCCGCTACGACATTCGTCATGGCTACGATAGCCAATCCCGGCGCATTAGCAAGGTGGTGAGTAACTGGACTGGCAGCGCATGGGCCAAGCTCTACGAACAGCGCTTTGTCTATGACGGCTGGAACCTTATCGCCATCCTCGACGAGAACAATGCGGTGCAAGTTTCCTTTGCCTGGGGCAGCGACCTGAGCGGCTCCATGCAGGGCGCGGGCGGCGTGGGCGGCCTAGTCAGCATGACCATCCACAGCGGCGCATGGGCCGGCACCTACTGCTACGCCTTCGACGGCAACGGCAACGTCGTTGCCCTCATCAGCACCTACGACGGCAGCGTGGTCGCCCGCTACGAATACGACCCATTCCACCGCCTGCTCCGCGCCACTGGCCCGTTGGCCTTCACCAATCCCTTTGTCGCCTCGACCAAATTCTGCGACTCGGAGAGCGGGCTGCTCTATTATGGTCATCGCTATTACAGTATGCAGCTCGGCAACTGGTGGAGCCGAGACGCATTAGAAGAAAGCACTGGTGCCAATTTGTATGGGTTTTGTTATAACAACACAATAAGTAGCGCCGATGTTGATGGAAGGCAAATTTTTACGCAAAATCAAATAAATAAACCCATAGCCAAACCGAAGCCACCATCTGTTTTCTATGATTTAGTAAACGATTACTACATATTTGAAATGAACCTTAAACCAGGTGATACGGTGAATCATCAAAACACCGGACTAATGACTATTCAAAGCGGTGACTTACGTCCAATTTCTGAAGATAGCAAATTGGGTAAACTTAAATGCCTTCTTGGCAAGCTAGGCTTTACACTTCCAACACTAAAATTTCCTGTGTATTTAGCTACATTCAACAATTCTGGATACGCATGGAATGTTTCCTACGGAGTTCCAGATAAGCGGCCCACCTTTTTTGATGTGAGTAGCATAAACGGCCTTCATAACGGCAATGCTGAGCTGCAAGTCGTTACAATGTGGCACGAGCTAGTTGGACATGGGGTGTATGCTGGCGATCATCCTCCCGAGGGCAGTGCGGAATTTGATGCAAAATATGAGGTTCCGATCCAAAATGCAATAAATGCCGCCAAAGCGAGAATGCGAGACTTAAAAGGCAATCGTTGTGCGACTTGCAACAATGGAAATCGTGCATGGCAATTAGCAAATGAATTTGATTTATTTATGTGTGAATGTGGTATAGCTGCTCCAAATAACTCCGGGAAATGAAAAAGCTTAACCAAGCGCTATTGATTACATCGTGCCTACTTACGGGAGTAATTTGCATAACTATGCTGAAGCGCCCATTTGTTTTAAAGCCGGTAGTTCAAGTTAATACAGGCAGCTCACTTGTGGGTGTTAATAATGGACTTGAGGCAATTCTTCAGTTTAAGGCGCAAAACAGCAATTACCCATTTTATGGGCAGACGCTTGATGAACTTAAGGAGTTTGGGCTTATGCCGGAGATTATGCATTTAATTACACTGCTAAACCTGCCTAGCAATTCCAATATGATTATTGTATCAAATACGATTGTGCTAGTTGGTAATAGAGTGATCCTTATGGAGGATGGTACTAGTGGTAAATATGTTGGCCTCGCCAATGGGGCCACCATGCTTGTTCCGATAACTAACGCTGTTTTGGGAAGCCCCCTCGAAGGTGGCAAGCTTGTTCTAAATTTAACCCCATAACTTGCAGCCAAGCTCTCACGTCAACAAAGGCGCACGGGCTTCTGTTCCGCAAGTTTCAGGAAGCGGTGCTGAGCGTTGCGCATGTTCCGTGAACCATCGGTTAAGTAAAGAGTTTATCTTCAAGCGATCTCTCCATGCCACCAGCGAGTTGCCCCCAGAGTTTCATGAATGCAGAATAGGTGGCATCTAGAGGAAAAATCGCGACGCCCCAGGCGCCGCGATATGAAGAATTGTTTTTCACTTATTCAAGAAAGCCCGCAATTCGGGCTCTGGGTAAGCTGTAGGCTGTTTTGACTTAGCAAGCTTTATCCAGCGAACAAATCGATCCCGAGCAATCAATGGAAGAAAACTTTCCGCGCAACGAGTCCCAGCGTCATCGCCATCCGACAGCAGCCAGACGCGGCCATTAGACTTTGTGCGCTCAACGATGAGCTTAGCCTGTGTCTCGCTGCAACTCCACCCCATGAGCCCTACGCAGTTTGGGATTGTGAGTTGATGAAGCCACCACACTGAAGGAAATCCTTCGACAACTACGAGATCATCGACAGGCTCCTTGATGCGGTAACCACCATAGACAAACTCTGACTTACGAAACTCGTAAGTGGTTCCCTTGTGTTCCCGCTGACCAGGAAACTTGTAGCGTGGGTTCTCTTCGTCGATGAGTGAATCATCGACGATTCGCCCAGCATAGCCAACCAAGCGTCCGAATTGATCGTGCAACGGCACGACTACACGACCTTGGAGATACCCTTTTGAGCAGTAGCCGAGGCCGAAGTGCCGAATCGTTTCTTCGGTGAAGCCTCGATTTCGCAGGTATGGATGATCGAAATCGAGCGCCTTAAGCTCAAAATTGAGTGGGGAATTTAGGAGAACTGTCCTCACTTTCTTCGCGTTAGAATTTGAAGGCAACACCTTTGCTGGGGCTGGCTTGGACTGATTGGCCAGCCCCCATTCTTTTTGCAGTTTCAATGCTGCATTCCTTAGTGCCGCTCCATCTCCCTGCTTGCCCCCTTCCATTAGAACCACGAAGTCGAGTAGGTTGCCCTTAGCTCCACAGCCGAAGCACTGAAAGATTTTCTTTTCCAAGTTGGCTGAGAACGAAGGCGAATTCTTTTTGCCCTCATGATTTGGAAGAGGGCAAAAGCCATGATGCTGCGAGCCTTTGACCTTGAGTTCCACTTTGTAGTGTCGAAGAACCTGCTCGAAGCTAAGCTTTGAGCGCAATTCTTTGAAGTCGATCCATGCGCTCATCAGTAGTCCTCCGGGAGTAGCACAGTCGTGACCGACCGGTCGGCTTCGGTGATGATCCAAAACTTGATGTTTTGAGCCGAGTGGTATTGGGAGAACAATCGCCCGCCTAATTTCAATGCTCGCTCGTTTGATTGGAAATCCTCCGAGTCGAGGTCGCCCCAGTCACCTTGAACATGGTGTCCGAGCGAATGTAGAATTTCGTCGTTCGGAATCTGTTTAAGCGCGTTGGGTGTAGTTACGATGTTGCCGAGGCAAAACTTTGCCAATGACCCTGTGACAGGGCCAATCTGAGTCTCCATGATAATCTCCTGTGGGGTTGAAGTTGAAGTTTCGGAAGGAACTATTCCGTCCTCATTTTATCAGGAAACTTGCTTTGTGAAAAACAGCCCGGCTAGGTGCGCAGCGAATACGCGAGGACGCAGTATCAAATCTTGGAGGCGCGAAACTCAAACTCGCTGTCGGAGCCAAGCATCGATCGTCTCGTGCGCACGGCTTCGTTGCTCGGGTTGATCTTTGTATTTTTCGTCCGCCTCCGCGCGCATCCGCTCAGCGTATTCTTGCGAACCCATCGCGCGTGCGTAGAATTTGGTGAAGCTTGCTTCGACCTCTTCGACGGGAGTCTTCTTTCTTGTAAACTCAGCTTGTTGCTTCTTTTCCTCTAGTTTGAAAGCCAGTTCAGCCATTTCAATTTCGTGAATGAGGGCTTCTCGCGCCTTGCGTTGCTTCACACCGTCGTCTTCCACGGGTGCTTGGTCAGGTGGCCGATTGTCGAGTGAATATGCGAAATTTTGCTTCCGCTGGTCGCTACCGAGGAAAATGAGTTCGCTGCAATGATGACACCGATAGGCCTTTGGCTCCGCAGAGCAATGGGCACAACGATGAACGAACGGAAAGTCATCAACATCACGGTTGGTTTTCCCACACTCTCCGCATACCCAAGGTGTATTGGTGATGAGGTTTTTGTGACAATGTGGGCAGTCGATAGAGACGGGTTGCTTCTGCAACACGTTAAAGAAGAAAAAATAGAGGGCTCCAATGAGCGCCAGCGTTGCAAACCAGCCGCCAATCACACCCAAAAAGAACGTCGTGAAGGGAACAAAAATCGCTCCAACGATCGCGCAGTTGATGAGCGTGCGAAAACTGAAAAAGAGCCTGGCATTCAACGCCGGTATTGTCATGTGAACCTCAGTGTCGTTTGCGGAGCCACTTCTCGATTTTTTCTTCCACGAGCGTGCGACGCGTGCCGTATTTCTGCCGCGAACGCTTTTGGATAATTTTGCGGCGGTTTCGCGTCGTCAGAACCGGAGGCAAAGATCTGCCTAAGAATGGCTCTCGGTTGAGTAATCGGGCGCATACTTCAAAGTTTTCCAGCCCCGTGAATTGTGCACGAGCATAGCCACCACCGAACTGTCGTTCAAGCATCGAGGCATCGGCTTCACCAACACGAAACGAAATCAATGTTCCCACGTTACCAAATACCGCCTTGCTCGTTTCTTCACTCAACTGTCCCGTGTATTGATGCGCAAGCGTGAGACAGAGGCGATACTTGCGAGCTTCAGAAAGAATGCTTCCGAAAGATTCAGTCGCGCAGTTTTGAAACTCATCAACGTAGAGGTGGAAATCCTTTCTCTGCTCGGGCGGCAAGTCTGAACGGGAAAGGGCGGCGATTTCAAAAGCGGTGACCAAAAGAGAACCCAGGAGGCTGCTGTGCGTCTCGCCTAACTGTCCCTTGCGAAGATTGGCGATGAAGATACGGCGGCGATCCATCATGAAACGAAAATCGATTTTCGTTCCCACCTGTCCCAACACATGCCGCAAGGGCGGCGACAGGAGAAGCTGTCCCACCTTGTTCTGAACAGGGGAGACCACCTCCTGCATGAAGCGACGCTCGTAACTTTCAAATTCATTCACCCAAAAGGACAGCACCATCGGGTCTTTAATCTGTCGAACGACCCATGAGCGGTAACGCGCATCGTAGAGCATTCGAGAGACTCCCAAGAGGCTTGTGTTCTCGCACTGAATGAGGGCAGAGAGCGTGGCGAACAAGATGTATTCGAGACGCGGCCCCCACGAATCACCCCAGATCTTTTTGAAAGCGGAAACGATACCAGCAGCCACGAGATGCCAGTCCTGTCCTGTCGCTCGAAACAGGTTTATCCCCACCGGAGCATCTGACGTTGGATCGAGATACACCACGTCATCTGTTCGCCATGAAGGAATGTGGTCGAGAATGTCTTGCGCCAAGTCTCCGTGCGGGTCGATGAGGCCAACTCCGTGGCCTTGCTCAATGTCTTGAAGGATGAGATTGCGGAGCAGGGTAGACTTGCCGGTCCCGGTCTGGCCTACGATGTAAGTGTGCTGGCGGCGTGAGTGTGCATCTAGTCCCCAGGAAGCATCTGCTCCCCATTGGTGTCGATTGCCGAACTTGATGTAGTCATTTTCAAATTCCATCCAGACAAGCCTCTACTCCGCGAGAAACCCGCCAGAAAGAACGTGCACCTTGAAAAACACATTCAAAATGGAATGCCGGCAAACGTGTTACGAGCCGACATGGTAATAGAGGCTTGTCCGGAAAAAATGAGGCAAAATCAATTATAGCGCACTCTCGCCCGCGCTGTCCTGTGCATAACGATTTGTGCTTGCCGGAATCAGGCGCATTGGCAAGTTTTCTTGGGTCACACGCACATTGGCCCCCATGAAGCCCGTTGAAAAATGGAAATCATTCATGTTTGTCGGCAGCCTTTTCGTCGTTGCGTTAATCATCCAATCTGGCGTGTCCGCGTTTCGCCAGAGACAGCCAGAATCCGAACAAAAAGCTCCTCAACGTTTCGTTCCGAACAACGAGCCGACTCGGCCTAGGGCAGAATCAGAATCGCGACGTAAGGAGTGGGACGAGATTCTTCAAAGCAAGCCCAGCAGCAAACCGGCGGTTGAAGATCCCGCGGTGACACGAAGAACATTTTTGGCGCGATACTTGAGGCCAAACCTTCCACCAAAATCGGATACCAAAACCATCGGTGTGGTTGTTGCGACCGAGGGCAAGAGTCTGAACGGGGCACTGGCGACCGCGATTGCAAATCACTTTCGCCCCCAGAAAGTGAGCGTGCTGACCGGAGTGTTCACTTTGGAATTTGTTTCGGACGGAATGTTTGAGCATGCTTTCAGCGGCTCACAGAACGTCCTCGACCGATTGGAACTTGCCAGCGTCGTGGACCACGTCCTTCTTGCTCGACACACTGTCCAATTCTCCACGAATCCGGATTTACAAAATGTAATGACGGCGAATGCACAACTTGAGATCGTGGCTTTACCAACAAGCGGGACAACGGGAAGCCACAGTTGGACGTTTAGCGCCAACGGAGCTGGATTCAAAGAGCCTCAAGCTCGTGCTATGGCCGAGGAGCGACTAATCGCATCCATTGCAGCCGAAACCAACATGCTCTTCACCTTGACTGAGCCAACCCCGCCCTAACTCCTATGAATGCGAAATGGACGTTTGTGATTCTGTGCCTGCTCACTTCCTGCGGCGCATTCGCGCAAGTAGCGAGCATGGAGAGTGGCCTTGCCGAGCTATCGACCAAACTCGCATCCCAAGTGAGCCAGCAGGGAAAGAAAAAAGTCACAGTCCTCGACTTCACAGATTTGCAGGGCAATTCAAGCGAGCTTGGCAGATACCTAGCCGAGCAAATCACAGTGAATCTTGTCCTCCAGCAGACCAACTATGCGGTGCTCGACCGAGCGAATCTCAAAAGTATTTTAGCGGAACATAAACTTACGGCTACGGGACTGGTCGCACCCGAAAATGCCAAGAAGCTTGGACAATTCGCGGGCGTGGACGCGCTCATTCTTGGAACCATCGTTTCCATGGATCAAACAGTTGAGCTTACCGCCAAAATCATTGCTACCGACACAGCCGTCATCGCGGGTGCGGCACGGATTAAATTCAAAGCTGACTTGCCCGCGCAGCAACTTTTGTCCAAACCGGCGAGCGAGGTGAAGGATGCTGATGTAGGTGGGCAAAAAAGTAAGTTTTCCAAAACGTTCGGGGATTTGCGTGTGGAAATAAAATCTCTGAAAATCGTCAACGAAAAAGATTTTTTGCTGACCTTGGCTTTCGCAAATCAGAATCAGAAAAAAAGCATTGGGGTCGCTATACGAACGGATGTGAACGATTTGCGCGGGACAATTACAGACTCTCGAGAGAATGAGTTTCAGAGTCGTGTAAACTTTGTAAGAGGCGTCGAGGCTACTCCCTGTCAACAGGGGTCTTTCTTTTTCGGCACGGAAGTAAAACCCGCTGACTCCGTTACAGCGACGATCAGATTCCCCGCACAGAACGAGACAGCATCGAAAGGTGTAAGCCGTGTGCAGCTAGAACTGCTATCCGGGAATCTCTCGAATGGAAACGTTGGCCCGGCCGCGATACACAACCTCATCTGCAACATCGAAACGGATTGAGACCCTACGCCCCTGACCAAGAATAGTGAGGTTTCCAGTCAGCCTCTTAGATGTCTGAAAATGCCTTCACCGAAATGCGGGAGTTGTCATTTGCGAATCCAACTAGTGGCTGCAAATTGTGCTCCATGAGCATCTGGACATACTTATTAGCGCACACTCAGCGTGCCCATTCGCAACCGGCCCCCGTCTCTTCCGCCGCTATTCAGTGCGCAGAAAATCCGGCCGAAGTATGTCAGCACAATTGGGAATCCACTGGCGAAGGTCGTCCCACGATTTGGCGCGGGGTTTGGGAAGGGGAGTACGAGTATCGCTGTACGCTCTGTGGAACGACAGAGTGGAGAATTGGTTAGCCAGAATGGCAGAATTTTAGCAGAGAAAAATCTGCAATGGGTCACGCTCGCAGGGCTGACTCTTTGAGTTTATCGAGTTCAACGATCAGCGATTCTCGCTCATCCGCGATGCGATTTACATTCCCGTCCCCAATTAAAACACTTCCTCCGTTCCTATGGATATGATGGCAGTGTTCCAATTCCTGAGTATGGATGGCGATGCGCGCGCTCAGGGCGGAGATGGCCGCCGCCTGTTTCAATGATTCAGCCTGACGCTCCATCGCTTGAACGACCTTTAACTGCGTGCGGGCGGCCTCCTCCCGATCATTAGCGGCATCGCGGAGTTCTTCTTTTTGATGGGCCAGCTCTTGCCGCTGGTAGAAAATCGTCACCATCAGCCCCAAGACCGTGAATGCGGAAAGTATGGAGGTCAGCCCGCCAAAAGAGTCACCAAACTGGCCGCGCAACGCTTGGATTTGATTCTCCCGCTCTGTGCCAAACTGAATGCTTTTAACTTGGTTCTGGTAAATCCGGGATACCCAGATCAGCAAGATGCAACCCAAGACGAATACAGAAAAAGCCGTAAACTTGTTTTTCATGCGCGCGATTGAATCATGCCCTTGAACGCGGGCAACCTTCGGGTGCATCACAAATGAACAGCATGAATGCCATACTCATAGCGGAAGCGACGGGAGCAGGCTGGTTTGCCATAATGGGCGCGGCGGTCGGCGGGCTTATTGGCGTCCTCGGCACCTATTTCAACCAACGGCGGGCGCGGCTCGATGCGAAACACCAGGAATTGGTCAGGCTGATTTCATCTCTGATGGTTCACTCAACTTGGGTAAGCAATATGACCAAGAAAAAAGCCCATCTTGAGGTATTGGGCGACGACAGCTTCAAAGAACATTTGCAAGGGATGATTTCGATTGGTGCGCACTTGGCGGTTTTGCTCGATGACAACGATCCGAAGGAGAAGGCGCTTGGGACTGCGATGAAAGCCTTACTTGATGCTGCTGTCCAATCCACCGAGCCACCCAAGGGAGCGAATAAAAATTTTGAAACAGCCGCGCAGGAATTGCTGCGTCGCTACAAGTAAGCTCTGGAAGATCACGCCAGCTGCTGCCCTTGCCAACGAAAATCCCCGCTACGGCTTCAATGCACGTACACTTCACCTGTTAGCTCTTCTCGGGTCCATGGAACAACCGCCGCAAGACCAACCTCCACCTACTTTTTGGCAGCATTTACAGTTGTCACGATTTGGCATCCTTCTGTGAACGCTTCCCGCAGGGGCAGCGGGCGACGCACCCGTCAGACTTTGTTTGCCCATCAGAATCTCAAAGGGATCGAGCGTAAATCCAGAGGCGACAGATGGGCTCAATCTGAAGCCATCCTTTCTAAGCTCCCGGAGAACAGCCGCGAAAAGCCTACTCCCGTCTTGGAAACTCATACTCTGGAGCCGTGCGTTGTGCTTTTTATCTTCAGAGAATGGCTTAAGCCGCCAAGATTTTCCCCGCCGAACAACGAGTGCTTGATACAGAGACATGCTCAGTTTTTTCATGTTATTGGTCTGTTGAGGTTTGGCTCTATTTGGTTGTTTGTTCTTCAAGCTTCGTCGCTGCCCCCGCTGGAATCACGTAGTCGCTCAATAGAAACGGATGCGTGAAGCTACGGTTGCAACCCTACGCCGACGTTCTCGGCATGGAAGCAAAAAAGAGCGCGCCAAGAATCGAGCCGCCAACACGATTCAGCCGCATCAAGCATGGCCGATTTGTGTACTAAGATGTCCCGGCAGGGCATCCTTTTGTCGGTAGAAGAAAATCCGAAACCTTCGCTATGAAATTCCCCTGTATCTAGTGACTGCGTCACCAACCTTGGCTGTTGGGGGCACCACACTCATATGAAATCAGAGGTAGCATTTTGTCGCAGGAGTTATTGGTTGGTTAACGACCATCGGGACGTTGCCAAAACAATCTTCGCCAATTCCCTGAACTTGGGCCGTTAGGTCATTAGTGCATGTCTTTCCTCGAAACTAAAAAAACACAAACATATGCAAATACAACAAACGCATCACTTGCCTGAAGCCTTCCTGCGACTCGGTCAGCACGAGCAGCACCCGTGGACACCCTTGCCGTGGAAGGGCATCTTCAACAAAGTCCTCTACTTCGACCGCATTACCGGCGCAACTATCGAGCTTGCCAAAGTCGAGAAGGGTGCCGAGTTTCCAGAGCATTACCACCCGACTGTTCAGACATTGTTTCTCGTGTCCGGCAAGCTGCGCTCACGAGCGACGGTTATCACGCCGGGTACGTTCAGCGTGATTCCAGCCGGCCAAGTGCATGGCCCATTCTTTGCCGAGGAGGAGTCTATTCAGTTCAAGTTTTTCTCAGCCGTGCCAGTTTACTTTCTTAAAGATGGTTCTTGCTACTGCTACAAAGAGGATGGGCGCACCTTCAATCTTACCGATGCAGCAACGCTTAAAGACATACTTTCCAAAGACAACATTCTCCGATGAGTGACTTAACCGTGCGTTGCCCCTAGCGACTCACTGAAGCCACGCTTACACAACACACTCCGCAGCACCTGACGCGCACGGGCGGCAGTCCCTTGCCTTGATGAACCGGGCGACACCAGACACACGCCCGACAATTCACGCACTCTTTGCAATCAGCCTTGCCCGTGCAACGGCCAGCTTCGGCGATGAAGGGGATCAAGAGAATGGCGATGGCTAGGAGTTTCACGGGCGCAATCCTTCACGTCCACGCGCGTCTGGCAAGCGCGAGGTTTGCTTGCTAGTGTCGGCGCACCGACGAATGGATTCGCCCGATCAAGATTTGCTCAACGCCGCTGAGGGCTGGCTTGTGCTTGGCGACTACGTCTCAGCTTTCGAGGAATTGGAAAAGCTGCCACCATTGCAATGCGCGCACCCGGACGTTTTGAAACTGCGCTGGCGCATCTTCGCCGCTGGCGGGAAGCATGACTTGGCGTTTGCCGTTGCGGACGCGCTGGTGCGGCTTCTGCCGAACGAATCGGACAGCTACCTATTGCGACTGCATTCAGCGCGCAGGATGCGCGACAGCAGCGCGGAGAGGGTATTGGAGTTGGCACGGGATACAGCAGACAGATTTCCCACGGAGCCAGAACCACTGTTCATCACAGCTTGCTGCTTGTGCAGACTTGGCCGTCCCGACGAGGCGCGCGATTCACTCCGCGCAGCATTTGGAGTAGCCGAGAAATTTGGACTCGCGGGTTTTTGGAAACAACGGGCACTAGACGAGCCAGACCTTGAGCCAATTTGGATTGAGATTTGATGGCTCGTCGCAATGAGGACTGCGTACCACTGGTCAGTGGGTTATTCTACACCGACGGGCGCAAATTCGGATTCACCTTGTTCGATGAATTCCTGTTGTTCCAAATGTTCCTTGGCCTGGAGGTCGAGCAGTTCGTGATATTCATGCACCGACAGTTCCAACCCGAGGCCATGCTTCACGCGTAGATCATGAAGCTTTATCTTGTCACTCATGTTCATGGGAAAATTTCAGCCGGCCATACGTTCGCGTTCAATCGTGGAATCCATGATGGGCAACGAGCTGGCTGACTTTTTAGGCTGCGCACGTTTCAGGGTATAAGCGAACACTGAGACGCAACTAACAGCCGCCGAGAATCAGACTCGGCGGCTTCTTGTTTACTCACGTCACTGCGAGGATTTCGATGCGCGAGGAGGATCAAAAACCCGCTGAAGCTGACGGAGAATGGAGACATGAGGCGGGGACCGGCAAACGTCAGACCGGCCCCGCCCGTTTTGCCGTCCCAGACAAGCAGTCGGGACAACAGCTCAAAGAAGGTGGAACTGGCCAATTCGCAAACCAGCCCGCCTTCAAGCGGGAACGGTTCCAAAATAAAATGGCCTGAGCCGAAAGGAATGGGGTGGCAGCCTAAATCCCACGCGGGTTTGCACCCCATTGAGTTCAGCGGCGCTCGCGCGAGCATGGACCGCGTTGGCCGTGTTGGGTAGACGTGGCCACGCCGCGCGAGCGGGTTGGTCCGCTGTGTGGTCGCGCCAGTTGATGTTCCAACTGGCGCTTTTTCTTTGGGCCAAACGGGAAAAGAAAACGGCCCGGCGTAACAATTCCGCCGGGCCGCCGAAAGGCCAATCGCCTATAGAGTAGCGACCGGCGAGAAGATCATCGGCATGTGAGCGCAGGGCTTGAGGAAAGGTGAGGCCAGCCAACGCCTGCCAGCCCCACCTGGGTCCGTGTCGCGAGAGAGAAACTCACCCAAAACTCTTCGCGACAGAATCAATAGAGCAAAGCGGTCAAGGCGCGTAGCCGTAGCGTTCGCGCTCACCGCGTTGCTCTCTGATGTTTAGGCAATTCCTATGAGGGGAAAACAGGCAGGGCTGACCACCCGGCCAGCCCCAACCTTTGGTTACAGTTGCGGCGAGGGAAATCGCTGCAACGACCCAGTAAAACATTGTGGTCAATATGACCATCAGATCGGGACCATTTGAATCGACGGGTTGGGTGAAATGAAACCGCCCGTGTGGACGAACGGCACGCTCGGGAGTTTCACGATTTGGATCGGCGTGCGCGGCTTGCAATCTTCAATCGTGACGACTTCGGGGTCGTCCACTGCTTTCGCCGAAGCCCAAGCAAGTGAACCAATTCGGTTAACTCTCCGCCGCTTAACCCTCGCGCCTTCTGTTGCTCTTGAAGCCGTTTGAGTCGGGCCAATTCGCTCTTCTTCATGAAACGCGCGTCGGTGGTTAATTGGTCATCGGCATTTCAGCGCGACAACCGTGGTCATCGTTTGCCAAGACAAACGGCGGGCGGAAGGTGACGGTGGTTCCCGCTCTCATGACATGGCAGTCGTAGTGAGCGCAAAACGTCTCGACGAATTCTTCGTGTGCAGCCGTCGTCACGTCGTGCAACTCAAAGGGATGGCCCACTCTCCGAAACGCTTCGCAATCAGTTTGCCAGCACGGAACCTTGGTCGTTGTCCAGTTCAGTTGGATTTCACAGGGGCCGCGCATGGGGACACAAAATGCCCAAGCCCCTGCTGAATGGAATGGGGTCGATACCCCAAAGTAGGGGCGTTGGCATCTGTTCGAGGTTAGAGTCGCGATTACCTGAAAATCAAAAGGCCGACCCGCTATGAAGACAGGCCGGCCCACTACGGAAAAGGCAACAACAGGTTGCCGCGCTGATGAGAGCAGGAGCGGAGACAAAGGCAAGACGACAAAGCTAATAAACGGACGCATGGGTGAACGATGCAGCCCGGCGGTTCGGGCGAGGAAAATTCATCGGAGAGCGAATTCTGCTAACTCATGATCCGTGACAAGATGAGTAATTCTCGGCTTCGCCGCGTTATTCTCCAAAACTTGTTTAGCAGCAGCCCATTTGTGCGGACCTCCTGCAACGGCAAGGACAATTCCGCGAGCGCATATTTCCTCGAGCTCGCTTTCGTTGACATTGACGAATTGCTTATTCAAGGCTTGGATTGCGTCCCGTAATTGATTGACGTCGTTTTTGGCGGCTGCTTGACACACTTTTTTCACCAAAAAATAGTGATTACAAATGTCACCTATCGGATGGGAAAAATTACCTGAAGCTGAACCAAGTTTAGCCTCAATTCTTGCGCAAAGTTCCCTAATGACCTTTAGGTGTTCAGCAACTTTCTTGAGCGCTGGAACTCCCTCGAACTGGACCAATCGATGTCCTCCCCCGAGAGCACCAATGCCAATTATTGCGACCGTCAGCGTTTTCACGTGGGGACGTTTCCGATCGACTATCGAACATCGAAGTTGCTCAAGACCGGGCCCTTTGTTGAGGGCCTCGTGGAGGGATTCTGCAACATCGTCGGCATCGACGCGTTGAGGAATGTCGGTTCGCGTTCGCTCATTCCACATGCGAGCGCTAATTTTACCAGTAAGTGAAATGATTTTTCCTGAGTAACGCGTTTCAGGATTAACGAAGCATTCTAGAACCGCGAATTGAGGCCCGCGTCCACCACCAGTGCCAATCACATCCGTAGGGCGAAGGTTTGATGAAAGAAGTCGTCCTGCCCATACACCTAGGCAGGAATGCAAGCGGTCGTCGTAGCGACTCCAGTCGTCCGCCGCCTCTCCCTTTGGGCGTTCCAACAGCGAGACATCAACCACGATTGCCGTGCGAAGACCAAAACGTTTCCTCAAAACATCTTCCAGGTCTGAGCGACGTGGTAGATAGCGGGGATCTTCTGGAAAAACATGATGCTTAATGAAACCTTTGCTCTCCCATCCACGTACGATTTTTGAGAGAGCATGTTGTTTCTTTTCAGGAAGGTTTAATCGTAAGGCCAAATCTGCAAAAGTGCGCGCAGGCCCCAAGTCGTAATACAACTGTGCGACTTCGGTGGGAGTAAGAGTGTTCCCTTTGCCGTCCTCAACATTGCTCACGAGTTTTGATGCTAGGCGCTCTCAATAGCGCACGTCAAAGCCGAAAAGAAAACTACGCCCGACTTAAGAAAACTTTCCCGGGATGTAGTTTTGTCGGTGTTCGGAAAAGTTCCTCAGAATTACTTGGGATTTCCTAAGTGTGCAGTGGTTTTAAATTTTCGATACGCATTTGCACTTCGCTGCGGCTGTGCAATTTACCTTTCATGCAATCACGCTTCACTTACCCGGACAGCGAACAACTCATGTTCGGTGAAAGGAGCTACACAACTGGGAGCGCCCATCCCCCCTCGCTCGTGTTGACTGCATTTTCATCGGCCCACCAGCATCAGAGCAAAGTGCTTAGGCAGATTTTCTGGAGACGCGGGCCAAGCATTTTCGAAGCTAGAATGACTTTTTGGAATTGGAGTGAAAAAACGAGATCACGCGTTCTTCGATCGGACAAGGTAGCGTCTGCAAGGCGATTCAGAAACCGCAAAAACTCCTGCAAACAATCGAAGATTTTTTGGGCTGCACCGTCGATAAATCGTGTTAAGCGAGTCCCAAACAGCTCCCTTGCGCGTCTCCGGAAATGTGCGAGGTTGATTGGGATATGCCCGCAAGGGTACGTGCTCATTGATTTTATCCATTTGGCTTCATGCCGGAACTGCGTGCGCAGTGAGAGCGCTCCCCCGTGGGGTTTGAGCGCGCAGCTCAAGTTCCTGAGATTTTCGAGAGTCATGAAGTGAGAAGTCAAATGCGTGCAACCTTCAGTTATCGCCGACCCCCTGGTGGCACTTCGTCACCAGTGAATTCTTCTCCCCTGCTGTTTTCCCGTCAGACAACCAAATCAACCATAACAGCTATGAATGCAGATCCCCCTAAAGAAAAAGTGAGCCGGTTCCCGCGCGAACGGGAACCAGCTCTTTTCGGTCCAGAGGCCCCCAACCAAGGTGAGCACTCCATTCCAAATTTAGTAAGCACCGAAGGTGCCAGAAAGATTCCTACGTTTGAGGAATTGGTAATGGCCTACCTTTTGGACGATTAGCGGCTTACAAAACCTCTGACGTAAGTTTATCGCCACTACCTGTAGTGTCAAGGGGGAGTGGATGACACTACCTGTCGCGTTTGCTGAATTACGGTCGTGGAGACAGTTAACCTGTTCCGCGTGGAAACTGACGAATTCATTTTCGCGAATTGCAGCCACAACGATGTCCAAAAAAGGCGCGCGGAAGCTATCCACATAATGTGCAATGTCCAACCTTATTTTTCTTAGCGCCGGTTGGTCGCAGTTCCTGCGTCAGAGAGGCGCGGGATGGCGCGAGCAACACGCGAGAAGGCATGGCGTAATTATGAACAATGGCAACGGGGAATTGAGTCGCGAAGTGCAAACTCAAGCCGTCTAGCGTTTCCGGTAGCCGCCGACACGGCGGCGATCACCTTGAAGATGCTCGTGACCAAGGTTGAATCTGTCTCACGACAGAGGAAAAAGGCATTCACATTCTTCAATACCGTCCGTCGGGGGAACTCGTTGGTCGCGTGAGCGACGAGGGAGGTTGGAGGCGAGCACGGCACCGCGCTGAAAAGACCAGCGCCGTGCGAGCCGGAAACCGACCGACGTCGGGGGTGGAATCAAACCCTCGAAATGCAAGGAATCGATAGACAGGTCAGGTCAATTTGACATGCACACGTGTCCCCACTGTGGGGAGGGGTGTGGAGATACCTGAGGATGGTTCAATTCCCGCTACCTCCAGTCAGGGCTTCTGTGGTAAAATAGGTTCGAGCCAACTCGAATGTGCGCACCATTTTGGAACAAGAGGATTCTTCGAGGAGCAAAGACCACGGTTTTGTAGCGGAACCACGGGCTTTTTTGCGGTCGAGGAGCAGGTTCGTAATTCAATTTGTTGCTTCGCGAACGCTCCGCTACAACAGCTGGCACCCGTTCATCACAGATGTCCAAACTTACTAAAAAGAAAAATCCAGCCGCGGTTGCCCTGGCAGCCTTGGGTGCTTCAAAAGGGGGCAAGGCGCGAGCAGCAAAACTTTCTGCGAGCCGAAGAAGTGAAATCGCGCAGAAGGCATCCGCAGCCCGAATGAAAAAGATCTCATCGAAGCGGAGAAAGGAGATTGCTCGCCAGGCAAGTGCCGCTCGCTGGAACAAGGGCTGATCCCTAATCTGCACGACGAAAAGATGCGTTTATCCACATGCTATCTTGCTCCAGCAAGATAGCATGGTATAATTAAGTCATGAAAAATGTGACGAATCGATTTTTTCTCTACACTCGGAAATCCACCGATGACGACAAACGACAAGTGCTTTCAATCGAAGCTCAATTACGCGAAGTGAGGGACTTTGCTCGCGCAGAGGGCTTAGAGATCGTGGAAGAATTTGTTGAAAAACAGTCTGCAAAGATTCCCGGCCGGCCAATTTTCAACGAGATGCTGAGGCGAATCGAAGAGGGCGAAGCCTCCGGGATTGTCGCGTGGCATCCTGACCGACTGGCGCGAAATAGCATTGATGGCGGGCGCATCATTTTCCTTCTCGATACGGGCAAGATCCTATCACTCAAATTCCCGCGCCATTGGTTTGAAAACACGCCCCAAGGCAAGCTCATGCTCAACAACGAGTTCGGCTTCTCGAAGTATTACGTCGATTCGCTTTCCGAGAACACGAAAAGAGGACTCCGCGAGAAAGTGCATCGTGGTGAATTTCCGGGCGTAGCTCCGCTCGGGTATCTCAACGACTACCGCACAAAGCGAATCATTCTGGATCGTGAGCGCGCGCCGCATGTGAAGCAGGCGTTCGAGATGTATGCCGCGGGCGACGAAACTCTCGACACAATGCGCGAATACTTTGGGGAGCACTTCGTGCTGTCGCGTAACCAGAAACTCGTCGGTCGCCACTTCGTTTCTCGCGTCCTTTCAAACCCGTTCTACTACGGCCACTTTCGCTACGGTGGCGAAGTCTACGAGGGCAAGCATGAAGCGCTCATCAGCAAGAAGCTTTTTGACGAGGTGCAATCGGTGCTCAAAGGCAGAGCCAAAACTTCGCCGCAGACGAAACACGTCCCCAAAGCGTTTCTTGGCCTGCTTCACTGCGCGGACTGCGGAGGAGCAATTACTGCCGAAGTCCAGAAAGGGCACACCTATTACCGGTGCACCAAGAAAAACAGGATTCAGTCTTGGTGCACGCAACCTTACGTGCGCGAAGAATTGCTCGCGGAAGAAATCACAACGCTCTTGGCGCCGTTCTGCCTTTCCGAGGAGTGGGCCATGCAGATGCTACAAATGCTCAAAACGGAACGGCAGAGCTTGGCTGCTTCATCTTCCGTGCTTCGCGAAAAGAACCAGACAGAAATTGCCAATTTGAGCGCACGGCATCAGCGGTTGCTGGACTCGTTCCTTGATGGTGCCTTGGATCGCGAGACATATCTCGCGGAGAAAGCCAAGATCTTCAGCAACAAGAAGACCTTGGAGGAGCAAAGCCCAAGTTCTGTAGAGACCCACTATCCATGGCTCGAACCGTTTGAAAACTGGTTAAAAGAGGCCGGAAATGCGGGCAAAGTGGTTAAAACTGGTTCTCTCCATGAGAAAAAACGGTTAGCCTCGAAAATCTTCGGCTCGAACCTGCTCCTCGACCGCAAAAAAGCCCGTGGTTCCGCTACAAAACCGTGGTCTTTGCTCCTCGAAGAATCCTCTTGTTCCAAAATGGTGCATCCGGCAGGACTTGAACCTGCAACCTTCTGATCCGAAGTCAGAAGCTCTATCCAATTGAGCTACGGATGCGTCGGTGGAATGGAACCATTTCCCGGCGGAAGCGCAAGCGAACTTCCGGTGGCGCGTCGTTTCAGGAGCCGATGAACTGTTCCAACGTGCGGTAGAGTTGGACCGCGTCGGTCAAAGGTTCGCAACCTTCAGGGGTCACGAAGCCGAAGCCTTCGCCATAGGCGGGGCCGTTGGCGACGCAGGCGTCCGTCTGGTTTTCAAAAATCTGGCGCGAAGCTTTTTCGATCACGGATTCACGCGCTCCGTCCACTTCGTACTTCCAGCCGACAATGGTGGCGCGCGGAAACCAGCCGCGCAGTTCGGCGATGATTTTTGAGGTCGGCACCAGTTCCACAAGCAGCGGTGCACCTCGTGTGGAGAGTTTTCCTGAGCGCACCTCGTGCAGCGCGTGCTTTGCATCCCGGCTGAAAGTTTTCCCAAAGGTGAAGTCGCTGACGGCGGCGGCGTGGAGAACGGCATCCCAGCCTTCGTCGGCCAACGCGCGCAGGCGCAGGCGCAGGTTGTCTGTGCTGGTGAAGGTTTCGACTCGCGCGGCACCACGTTCGCCGCGCCAGGTAGCCTGCTGTCCGATAAGTAATGTGACTTCGTGTCCGCAGTCGGCCAGGTGGCTGGTCAGTTCCGAACCGAGCCGGCCGGTGGAATGGTTGGTGAGCCGCCGCACTTGATCGAGCGGTTCAAACGTGGGACCGGCGGTGACGACACAGCGCATCTGGATGAGGATAGGGAGAAAGCAAAAAGCAGAAAGCAGAAATCGGGAATGCTTGTGTGCGTTCAGCAGAAGATTTTGCTGCTTTGCACTTTTCGTCCACCATCTTTTCACCCATGTTCCCATGCCAAGAACCCTAAGCCTATGGACATCGTTTTCAAATGCAGCCACTGCGACCAGGAACTTTCCGTCGATGCCTCCGCCGCCGGAGTGGAGATTCAATGCCCGTCCTGCAACAACGCGCTGGTCGTTCCACCCGCACCGAAACAGGACGTGTTGAACCCGATGGCCACCTCCGCCGCCGCCCGCGCCGAGCAGCCGCACTTCAAGGTGCCGACATACGACAAAGCGCCCGCGCCCGCGCCTACCATCGAGAAGCCATTGGCTCCGCTCGAAGTCGCCGCCAAGCACACGGACAAGCAGATCAAGGTGAAGACCATGCGCCACTCAGATCACGTCGAGGTGGGCAAGGATTTGTTCGACGACCACGTTTCGCAGTTTCTCCAGAAGGTTGGTGAGGCGAACGTCATCAGCATCTCGCCCATCGCCTACACGCACATGGATCTGGCCACGCGTGCGTGGGTCACGGATTATGCGGTGCTGGTGGTGTACCGGGGGTAGATTTTCAACTTCGCCTATTCCAGCGACTGATTCACCAGTTGCTTTCTTCGTTTGCTGCCCTAGTTTCTCGCCCCGATTTCAAAGGCGATGCCCAGCGTTTACATCAAGACTTACGGTTGCCAGATGAACGAGCGTGACAGCGAGGCCGTGGCCGCGCAGCTCGTGGCCAAGGGCTATTCGCTCGCGCCCACCGAGCACGTCGCGGATGTCATCTTGCTCAACACCTGCTCTGTGCGCGACATGGCCGAGCGCAAGGCCGTGGGCAAGATGGCCAACCTCGCCGCCGACGTGCGCAAGAACCGCCCCGACGTGGTGCTCGGTTTCATGGGCTGCATGGCGCAAAGCCGAGGCAAGGAACTCATCGACAAACTTCCTGACGTCGACCTGGTGCTCGGCACGCAGAAGTTTCATCGCGCGGCGGAATACCTCGACGAGATTCTCAACGGTCAGCGCGCGAAGATCGTGGACGTGGATGCGGAGAAGGGGAGCGAGGCGGAAATTCGTCAGCACTTGCTCAATGGATCGGCTGCCAAATCCGTGACTGCTTTCGTCAGCATCATGCAGGGCTGCAACCAATACTGCACCTTCTGCATTGTGCCCTTCACGCGTGGCGAGGAGCGCAGTCGGACCATTCCCGACATCGTTGCGGAATGTCGTCAGCTTGTCGGGCAAGGTGTGCGCGAGATCACGTTGCTCGGACAAATCGTGACCAGTTACGGCAAGCGAGATTACCCGTTGAAAGACAGCAAGAGCGCGTTTGTGCAACTGCTCGACGCGGTTCATGAAATCGATGGACTCAAGCGCATCCGCTTCACTTCGCCGCATCCGAAAGGCTACGGCGATGATCTTGTCGAGGCTTATGCGCGTCTGCCCAAGCTCGTGGAGAGCGCGCACATCCCGCTCCAGAGCGGCAGCGACCGGATGCTCAAGGCCATGCACCGCGGCTACACGCGCGAGCGGTTTCTCACCATCATTCGCAAGCTGCGCGCGACGAAGCCGGGCATCGGCATCACCACGGACATCATCGTGGGCTTCCCGGGCGAGACGGAGGAGGACTTCGAGCAGACGCTTTCCATCTATCGCGAGGCGGACTTCGACAACGCCTACATCTTCCGCTACTCGAAACGCAAAGATACACCGGCGGCAGACATGCCGGATCAATTGCCGGAAGAAGTGAAGGACGAGCGCAATCAACGTCTCCTCGCACTCACCAATGAACTTGGCGCTACACGCTACGGCGCGCTCGTAGGTCAGCGCGTGCAAATCCTCGCCGAAGGCCCGAGCAAGCGTCCCGAGCGCATGATGGGCCGCACGCGCTGCAACAAGATCGTGGTCTTCGACGGCAGCGAACGCCATCGTGGACAACTGATGGACGTGCAAATCACGCGCGCCGGATCGTTCACACTCTACGGCGACCCGGCGGTCATCGGGCTGGAATAATCTTCTTCCCGAGCGGGCGGTTTTAATCCATCAAACCGCCCATGAATCTCTCCGGCAAAATTGCTCTCGTCACTGGTGGCACGCGTGGCATCGGCGCGGCATCGGCGCTCGCCCTAGCCAAAAAAGGTGCGGATGTCTCCATCGTTGCGCGACGTTTGGACAACGAGGCCAACGCCGTCCGCCAATCCATTCTTTCGCTCGACCGTCGCTGCGAATTGCTCCAAGCCGACTGCGGCAAACCTGAGGATGCTGTGCGTTGCGTGCGTGAAACGGAAACGAAGCTCGGCGCTGTGGATGTGCTGGTTCACTCAGCGGGCGGTCCGGTGAATGGCGGACTGTTCGATCTCACGCCCGAGCAGTGGCAGAGTGCGTTTGATGTTCACGTTCACGCGATCTTCCATTTGAGCCGCGCGGTGATTCCAGCGATGCGCGCGAAGAAAGAAGGTTCCATCATCCTGATCTCTTCCACGGCGGGCATTCGCGGCATCGTCACGAATGTCGCGTATCAAGTGGCGAAAGGTGCGCTGCCGCAGTTCACACGCGCGCTGGCCCGTGAATTCGCCAACGACAACATTCGCGTGAACTGCGTCGCGCCCGGCGTGGTGCGGACGGATTTCCACAAGACGATGAGCGAGGAACAGCGTCGGTTGAATCTCGACCATCGTATTCCGCTGCATCGCGAAGGTACACCGGAGCAAGTCGCCGAACTTATTCTTACGCTCGTGAAGAACGATTACATCACTGGCGAGACGATGACGATCGACGGCGGGTTGACGATGCGGATTGCCTAAGTTCGGACTGTGGTGACGAACCTGGACCTGGCCGCGTTCCGGGATTTTCTAATGATTGCCCCCCGATGCCGCAGCATGTTACTCCAAGACTGACGGGAATGTCCGAACGCACCCAGACATGAACACGATCACTGTCATGCCTCATCCTCGGCCCCTTTGGCGGCGGCTTTTACGCCGCGTGCTGCGCATAGGGTTGTTTATTTTGATTGTGCTAATCGCGGCGCTGGTCATGCGCTGCTTTTATGCCTTTCGTGACCGCAATCCGGGCTATCAAATCAGCCTCGATATCAACGGCCACAAAGTTCCAGCCAACCAACTGGACGAGTTGCGCGTAGGTTTTGCGCGCGTGAAGATCAATCCTGAACTGCGCGACGCCAATCGCCCGGTATATCTTGCCGGCTTCAGCCAGAACCGCCTCGCCACGAAAATTCACGACGACCTCTGGGCCATTGCCTGTGTTATCGACGACGGGCGAACGCGTGTTGGCATCGTGGCGCTCGATGCTATCGGGTTTTTTCACGACGACGTGATCGAAGTGCGTAAGCGCATGTACCCGCTCTCGAAGATTGATTACGCCATCGTCACCTCCACCCACAACCACTCCACGCCCGACCTCCTGGGTTTGTGGGGCCCGGACTACTGGCACACAGGCGTGGACGATCTCTATCGCATCAACGTCGTCTCGGCGGCGGCCAAGGCGCTGGATCGTGCGGCGGCGGCACTTCAGCCTGCGCGACTGGCGGTGCATGAAATTCCGATGCTTACGGACGGACTCGTCGCAGACACGCGACCGCCGGAAGTGTTCGATGCCGATGTGCGCGTGCTGCATTTCACGAGCACGACAAACGGAGCGACGATTGGCTCAGTGGTGAATTGGGCGAATCATCCCGAAACCGTCTGGTCGAAGAACACGGAAATCACCGCCGACTTTCCCGGCTACCTGCGCGATACGCTGGAGAACGGCGTCACTGAGAGCAATCTCGCGTTGCGCGCGGGCGTGGGCGGCATTCACCTCTACGTCAACGGTGCAATTGGTGGGCTGATGAGCACGACGCCGAAAGTGACGGTGCGCGACCCTTATCTCGAACGTGAGTTTACGGAACCTTCGCACGACAAGGCCCGTGCGGTGGGCCGCCGGTTGGCGGCGCGTATTTTGCCACGTCTCGAAAGCACCAACGCCATCACTTACTCGCACGTTCCGATTTCTGTGCGCGCTCGCACGCTCTCTTTGTCGCTGGACAACAACGGCTTCTGGCTTGCTCCGGTCATTGGCTTGATCGACCGCGGACACGTGGACTGGAAAAAGATTCGCAGCGAGGTCGCGATGGTCGGCATTGGGCCGGCAAGCCTGACGTGCATACCCGGCGAAATTTACCCCGAGATTGTGAACGGCGGCATCGAAGTTCCGGACGGGGCGGATTACCCGACGAACATTGTCGAGGTGCCGCCGATTCGTGAATTCATGCCGGGTAAGGTGAAGCTTGTCATCGGACTCGCCAACGACGAGATCGGCTACATCATTCCTAAGACGGAATTCGACCGGAAGGCACCCTATCTCTACGGTGCGAAGAAGGCGCCCTACGGCGAAATCAATTCCGTGGGACCGGACGTGGCGGGGAAGATTCATAGCGCGTTGCTTGAGATGTCCGCGGGATTCATGGCGACAAACACGGCCCCACGAAAGTAGCCGCACTTTATTTTTGCCGAATTAGTTCCCGCCCGGCACGCGGAACTTGATCCAGATGTTCCGATTCGTGGGCGAACCCCAGATTGCGTAGCCGTTCCAGTCTTTCACCCTGGACTTGATCATGGCATCGCCTCCGCCCCACGGCTTTTCAATACGGTGCGCGGCGTTGGCGGAGAGAAATTGTGAATCGGCAATGAAGCGTGGCACCAATCCAGGATCTTCGCACACCGACCACTGCGGACTTTCCTCGCTGACGAAAGCGACTGAGCCATCCGCGCTCACACCAGCTACGCCAAAATAATACGCTCCGTCCCAGCGCAGACGGTTGTTGGCGACGTTGAACACCAGCCAGTCGCCCGCGCGCACGGTGACGCGGGTGCGCTCGCCAATTGCCCCATGCACTTCCGCGCTCATTGAGCGCGCTGTGTCGGGGACACGCTGGCCGTTGTGAAACACGTCCACCACGAAGTCGTCCGCTCCGATGTAGAGATCCGTAGCCAGCACCGGCGCGTCAGGATTGATCCTCACGGGGAAGGGCGCAGTCTCAGTCGGCGCGTTTGCTGGGCGGAGATAATAAGCCAGGGTCGCAAGAGTAATGGCCAAGGCCAAAGCCAGTCCCACCAGCGCAAAAAGCAATGCCAGCCCTCCTCGATTTGGCGGGCGTGGCAGTGGCGGCGGAAGGATGCCTGAGCCGGCGGACATGACGTGAACTTTGGCCGGGTGGTCGAGCAACGTCGAGCGTGGATTCGTTTTCCTTGTGTGCCGCCCACACGCAACCCATGCTGACCACGTTTCGTTTGAACTGTTGAACCCAATTTCGATGAGCGAGCCAGCAATCACGCCGGAGTTAGTCAAGAAGCACAACCTCACGCCCGAGGAATACGAGCACGCCAAAGTCATCCTCGGCGGACGCGAGCCGAGCTACACTGAACTGGGCATCTTCTCCGTCATGTGGAGCGAGCACTGCTCGTACAAGAACACGCGGCCGCTGCTGAAAACCTTTCCCACCAAGTCGCCAAAGATTCTCGTCGGCGCGGGCGAGGAGAACGCGGGTATCATCGACATCGGCGACGGCATCGCCATTGCCTTCAAGATCGAGTCGCACAATCATCCGAGCGCGGTCGAGCCGTTCCAGGGCGCGGCCACGGGGGTGGGCGGCATCGTGCGCGACATTTTCACGATGGGGGCACGGCCGGTCTGTGCGGTGAATTCGCTGCGCTTCGGGCCGATCACGAATGGCAATGGCAGCGGGACGGAAGCGGAAATCGCCAACAACCGCCGCCTGTTCTCCGGCGTGGTGAACGGCATCGCGCACTACGGCAACTGCTTCGGCATCCCGACGCTTGCGGGCGAGGTGTATTTCGACAAGACCTACGAGGGCAATCCGCTGGTGAACGCGTTTTGCCTGGGCGTGCTGCGCCACGAACAAATTGCGCGCGGAGCGGCCAAGGGCATTGGCAATCCCGTCTTCTACGTCGGCCCGGCCACGGGTCGCGACGGTCTCGCGGGCGCGGCCTTCGCTTCGCAGGATTTGACCGATGAATCCGCGCAGCAACAGCGCGGCGCGGTGCAGGTCGGCGATCCGTTCATGGAGAAGCTTGTCTGCGAAGCGTGCCTCGAACTGCTCGCCACCGGTTGCGTCGCGGGTATTCAGGACATGGGCGCGGCGGGCCTCACCTGCTCGACGTGCGAGACGGCTGCGCGTGCCGGCACCGGCATTGAGATCGAATTGGACAAGGTGCCGCAGCGCGTTCCCAACATGAGTTCCTACGAAATCATGTTGAGCGAATCGCAGGAGCGCATGTTGATCATCGTGAAGAAGGGACGCGAGGCCGAGGTCCAGCGCATCTTCGACAAGTGGGATTTGCCGTGGGCCGAAATTGGTTTCGTTACCGACACAGGCCGCATGGTTGTGCGCCACGGCGGCAAGGTCATCGCGGATATTCCGGCCAAGAAGATCGCCGACGAATCACCCATTTATCAGCGCGAATCCGCCGAGCCGAAGTATCTCGCGGCTGTGCGCGCATTCACCCTCAGTGGCCTGGCCGACACCAAGGACGCCGTGGCGAATCTCAAGACGTTGCTTTCCTGGCCGACCATCGCCTCGAAGAACTGGGTCTATCGCCAATACGATTACATGGTGCGTGATAACACCATCGTGGCTCCCGGCAGCGATGCCGCGGTATTGCGCATCAAGAACGATTCGGTGCCCGAGAGTCCCGGCGGCATTTTTCCCGAAAAACTCATCGCCATCTCCGTGGACTGTAATGGCGGCTATGTTTATCTCGATCCGTATGAGGGCGGCAAAATCGCCGTGGCCGAGGCCTGCCGCAATCTCGCCTGCTCCGGTGCCGTGCCGCTGGGAGCGACCGACAATCTCAACTACGCCAATCCGCACAATCCCGAGCTGTTCTACCAGCTCAAGGAATCCGTGCGCGGGCTCGCCGATGCCTGCCGCCATTTCAACGCGCCCGTCACTGGCGGCAACTGCTCGCTCTACAATCAAAGCCCGAACGGTCCCATCGATCCGACGCCGACCGTCGCCGTGGTTGGTCTCATCGAGAAGCCCGAGCACATCACCACCCAATGGTTCAAGGACGAGGGCGACGCCATTCTCCTGCTCGGCGACGTCGTTGATACAGGCGACAAGCTGCAAGGTCTCGGCGGCTCGGCGTATTTGAAACTCATTCACGGCCAGAAAACCGGCACGCCCCCGCGCATGGACATGGAGAAGGAGAAAGCGCTCCACGACGCACTGCGCGGCTGGATCGCCCAAGGCGTGATCAAGAGCGCGCACGATTGCAGCGAAGGCGGACTCGCCGTGGCGCTGGCCGAGAGCTGCATCAGCCAGCAGATCGCGCGCGAAACGCCGCGACTCATCGGTGCCAGTGTCGATTTGTCTACCGCCAAGGATGTGCGCCTCGACGCGCTGCTCTTCGGTGAAACGCAAAGCCGCATCGTCATCTCCACCACCGCGCACAACGCCGCGAAAGTTCTCGGCCAGGCCAAGGTGCTCGGCATCCTCGCCGCGCAGATCGGCAAAGTCGGCGGCAGCGAGTTGAAGATCAAAACCTCCACCGCCGAATTCACCGCCCCGCTCGCCGACCTGCACGACGGCTGGTGGAACTCCATCGCTCGCGCGATGGCGGGCTGACCCGTAGCCGCCGACGTGAGTCGGCGCAAATTGATTCCGGCCAGATTTTTTGATTAGCGCCGACTCACGTCGGCGGCTACACAAGGCGGCAGCCATGACGCCGTCTTTCACACCGCCCGCCCGCAGGCCCTGGTATCGCATCCTCTACGTGCAGGTGCTCATTGCCGTCGCGCTCGGCATCGTGGCGGGCTGCTGCTGGCCGAAGCCGGGCGAGTTCCGCTACGGCCACCAGTTCAGCGAAGACTGGCCGACGGTGAAGCAGGTGTTCGAGCCGCTGGGCCGGGGCTTCATCAAGCTCATCAAGATGCTCATCGCGCCCATCATCTTCTGCACCGTTGTCCACGGTGTCGCCTCGATGAAGGATTTGAAGAAGCTCGGGCGGGTGGGCGGCAAGGCGCTGCTCTACTTTGAAGTCGTCTCCACGCTCGCGCTCGTGCTGGGGCTGGTGGTGGTGAACGTGCTCCGCCCCGGCGACGGTTTTCACCACACCCCGGCGGCGAACGACGTGAAGACGGTCCAGGGCTACATCGGGGGCGCGCAGCACGGCTCCATCGCCGATTTCCTGCTGGGCATCATTCCCAACAGCTTCCTTGGCGCGCTCACCTCGGGCGAGATGCTGCCGGCGCTCTTCGTGGCGGTGCTGGCGGCGTTCGCCATTTCGTCGCTGGGTGAGCGGGCCGCGCCGGTGCTGCACGTCATCGACCGCGTGTCGGAAATTTTCTTTGGCATCATGCGCATCGTCGTGAGGGCTGCGCCCATTGGGGCGTTTGGCGCGATGGCGTTCACGATTGGCGAGCATGGGCTGAAGGCGCTGGTCAATCTCGCCAGTCTGATGGCTGGCTTTTATCTCACCGCAGCTGTTTTTGTGGTGGTTGTGCTCGGCGGCATTGCGGCGTGGAGCGGGTTTTCCATTTTTCGCTTCTTGAATTTCATCAAGGAGGAACTGCTGCTCGTGCTCGGCACCAGTTCGTCCGAGACGGCGCTGCCGGGCATGATCGACAAGATGAAGCGCCTCGGCTGCGCGCCCGCGACCGTGGGACTCGTCATCCCGACCGGCTACAGCTTCAACCTCGACGGTTCGAGCATCTACCTGACGATGGCGGTGGTGTTCCTTGCGCAGGCGACGAACACACCGCTCGACGTGCCGCATCAGCTTGGCATCCTGCTCGTCGCGCTTATCACGTCGAAAGGCTCTGGCGGCGTGACTGGCGCGGGCTTCATCGCGCTGGCCGCGACGCTCGCCGCCGTGCCCAGCGTGCCGATTGAATCGCTCGCCCTGCTCCTCGGCATCGACCGTTTCATGAGCGAATGTCGCGCGCTCACGAACCTCATCGGCAACGGCGTCGCGACCGTGGCCATCGGCCGGTGGGAAGGGGAGGTGACGAAGGAGACTTTGAGAGAAAAGTTGCGAAGCCCATGACAGCATGAACCTCTGGCAGATCATCAAACGTCCGCCGTGGCGAACAATCGTTCCCGGTTGCGCGCTACTCCTCGTGCCGGGGCTGTCCTACGTTCTCTGGACTCCCGGCCTCGACGTGTGTGATGGCCGACATGACCGTGGCAGAAACGGCATCTGGATTGCCCATGGCTGGCTTGGCGCTGACCAATGGTTTATCCAGTACCGAAAGACGAACGAATTTGTTCGCTACCGGAACCCGGAACGCATCCGTGAAATGGCTGCGAAACTTCGTCGCCATCACATCACCGATGTTTTCCCACATCTCTGTCCGGCTGATTCAACGGGCAGAATTCCAGCGGTCGATGCTGCTCAGGTCGAACGCTTCCTGGACGCGTTCACCGGCTTCCGAGTGCTGCCTTGGATTGGCGGACCCAATGGCGGCGATGTCCGGCTGGACGACGAGAAATGGCGGGCGCAGTTCGTCTCCGACGCGCGTGGCTTGCTTTCCGCGCATCCTCGTCTGGCCGGAGTGCAGGTGAATGTCGAACCATTGCCAAGCGGCGACACGAACTTTCTCAAGCTGCTGGCTGAAATCCGGGCTGCTCTGCCCGCTGGAAAGTTGCTCTCCATTGCCGCATATCCGCCGCCGACGGCCTGGCATTGCTTTCCAGAGGTTCATTGGGAGGAAACTTACTTTCGTGCAGTGGCACGGCGCAGCGATCAAATGGCCGTGATGGCCTACGACGCGGGCCAGAGCATCCCGAAGACCTATCAAAAGCTCATGGCTGATTGGACGGAGGAGATTCTGACTTGGAGCGAGGGCAAGGAGCTCTTGGTTGGCGTGCCGACCTACGCCGATGCAAACGTGGGTTATCACGATCCGCGAGTTGAGAATCTCACCAATGCGCTGCTCGGCATTCACCGAGGGCTGTCACGTCGCCTCGTTCCGGAGAATTACCGGGGCGTGGCCATCTACTGTGAGTGGGAGATGGATGACGTGGAGTGGCGGTACTGGGCGGATCATTTCCTAAAGCATTGAGAATTTTACGCCTGACTTGCTGGATCCTTGCTCACTGGGTGGGGACGAGTTGATCTTGCGTAGGATCCCGATGCACCGTCTCCATCGAAAACGCCGGCAGGCAAATTGCGATGTATTCGGCGCCTTCGGGATGGGGTGTTCTGTATTGAACCCACTCCCCGGCGCGGGTGATGACGGCCTGACCAGCGAGGACTTCGAGCACGCCACCTTTGTGTTTCACTTGCAGGCGTCCGGCGAGCACGAAGGTGAATTCGTCGAACTCGGGCGTCTGGCCTGGCTCGATCCAGCCGCCCGGGCTTCTCATGCGCGCGAGGCTGGCCTTGGTTTCGCCGTTGTTCACGCGACCGATGTATTCCTCGATAATCTTGGGCTTGTTGCCGGCGGCGGTGACGCGCGTTGGCTTGGAGATGAGTTGAGGCATGGCGGTTCCTTCTGATGATTGTTTCAACCGAGCGGCATTCCGATCTGTTGCGCGATGGTCATGGCATCACGCGCGCCCCAGCGCTGGACAATTTTTTCGTCGTGGAGGATGAACCATTCCATGGCCGTGATTTCGTAGCTTCGGCCCGTGGGCGTGTGGTTGCGGAACGGGCCGGTGAACTGTCCGCGCTCGGTGTAGCGCACGGCCACGGCGTCGCCTTCGGCAATCATTTCATCCACGTGCAGTTGTAAGTTCAGGCCCGAATGAAGTTCCTGCCAGATCGGGATGGTCACTTCGATACTGCCTTTGCCGAGCACGCCGTAGATGAGGGCGTTGCGGGCAAAGAGCGTGCGCAGCTTGTCGTAGTTTCGCGCGTTGAAGGCGGCGACGTATTCGGAGACGACGCGCTTGTTGGCTTGCGAGTTCGACATCATTCGAAATGGCTCTGGCCGTTGGGCGCAACAGGTTCAGGGACGCGATTCTTGAGCGCAGGAATTGAGCGCAGGTAGGCGAACATGGATTTTAGATCTTCATCGTTGAGCGTGGCGACGTTTTGCCACGGCATGGGTGGAAGAATTTCGCGCGACTCGCCCATGTGTTTGCCGGTGCGCATGGCCTTGATGAACATTTCTTCGGTCCAGATGCCGAGGCCGGTGTTTTCGTCCGGCGTGAGGTTGGCAGCGTAAGAGATGCCCCAAGGCCCGGCCCACGCGGTCATGCCCGCAGTGGCGGCGAACCAGGGCGAGTTTTCCAGCTTGGGCGGCGGCGGAAGCTGGGCTCCTTCCTGATGGCCGGAGAGCAGGCGCGAGAAATCCGGCTCCGGTCCCTTTGGTCCCATCTTGAGCGGCGTGTGGCAGTCGTTGCAGCCGCCGAAGGTAACGAGGTATTTGCCGCGCTCGACGCGTGCTGGAGTTGTTGAGGCCGCAGGCTTGGACGCCTTGGCATCTTTGCCGAAGACAAGCGGGAGAGTTGCGCCGATGGCGGCGAGTCCCAGTAGAGTGACGAGTGTATTGGTTCGCATAATGGTTATTGTTTTTTGCCGTGAGTTTCAGAAGAAGGTTCCACTTCGCTGCGCGCGATGGTCTCGGCGAAGGATTGCGCCATGTCGAGCGGCAGGCTGGCCTCCCATGCCGCCATTTCGGCCAGGCGCAGGGCGCGCAGGTATTTGTGATTGCCATGCAACACGGGATGAACCGTGACGTCGGGAATGCGTTGGCGTGGCTCGAAACGCGCTTCGATCCATTCTGCGTTGGCGCTCAGATGATCGAGTTTCTTTTTGATTCGTATGACCGTGCTCATTTGCTTCCTTTGGGTGTGAGTAATTCGGAACTGCACTTTTTCGATGCGAGAGCAAAGCGCCGAACTCGCGCGACCGACACCCGGTTCTGTAACCGGTTGCCGCCGTCCACCCGGAAACGGAACTCCGCGACGCTCGCCACGGCCGATAGTTTAGTTCTAAAATTCACGGCGGCATGAATATCGGTTCAGAGACGGAGCGTATATGGAACCAAAGGCCCACCGATTTGGGTGCTTTGGGCGGGGCGGGCCCACGCCGGGAAAAAGTCCTGCTGGCGATGTATGAAATTTTGGAAGCGGCGCGCGTGGCCGAAAATTTGGAAGCGCTCTATCAGCGCATTCATGCCGTCATCGGCAAGCTCATGCCGGCTCGAAATTTTTACCTCGCCCTCCACGATCCGGTCTCCGACCTCCATTACTACGGCTACCACGTCGATGAAACTGACCCCCGGCCTGCTCCGCGCAAGATGGACAGCGGCCTCAATGGCTATGTCTTGCGCACCGGCCACGCGCTGCTGGCCAACCGCGCCTCGATGACCAATCCGCGAAACGAGTGGCAGCTTCGCAGTGGCACACCATCAGCCATCTGGCTCGGGGTGCCATTGAGTTTGCGCGGGCGAACCATCGGTGTAATGGCTGTGCAGGACTATTACAACGAAACGGCTTACGGGGAGGAGGAGAAGCAGATTCTCACCTTCGTTGCAGAGCAAATCGCTGCCGCCATTGAGCGTAAGCGGCGCGATAAAATCCAGCAGGCCACTTACGAAATCTCGGAAGCCGTCCATGCGGCGGATGATCTCGACAGCCTTTACGCCCGCATTCACACCATTGTGAAGCGGCTGATGTCTGCGGAGAATTTCTACATCGCGCTGCTCGATACGGCGGGCGAGATGATTTCCTTTCCCTATTTCGTTGATGAGACGACCACCGTTGCACCCCCGCCGCGCGATTTAAACACGGGGTTGACGGGTTATGTGTTGCGCACGCGTAAGCCGCTGCTCGTGAGCCACGCCATCAACCGCCGCAAGGAACGTGTGCCGGGCGGCGTGCTGCTGGAAGGGTTGGACCTTCCCTACATCGAATCCGGCGCGGACGCGGCGATATGGCTGGGTGTGCCGTTGAACGTCCGCGATAAAACCATCGGCGCGATGGCTGTACAGGATTATCGCGACGAACAGGCTTACGGCGAGGACGAGAAACAAATTCTCACCTTTGTCGCGGCGCAAGTTGCGTCGGCGATTGATCGCAAGCGCGCCGAGCAGTCGTTGCGCGAGTCGGAAGAAAAATTTCGTGCCCTGTTCGAAGCTAGCAGTCAGGGCGTAGTGCTGCATGATGAGGAAAAGTTTTTGGAAGTAAATCCGGCGGCCGTGCGGATTCTCGGCTTCGACTCCGCCGATGAAATCATCGGGCACCATCCGGCGGAATTCGCCGCGCCGATGCAGCCGGGCGGTCTGCCTGCAACCGAACTGGCTCCGCGCTACATCCAGCAATGCCTGACCACGGGTAGCGCGCGTTTCGACTGGATCTGTCGCAACCCGCAGGGCCGCGAAATTCCCATCGAGGTTATTCTCACGCGCATCCAATGGAGCGGGCGTCAGGTGATCCAGGCGGTGCTCAACGACATCACACACCGCAAGCAAGCGGAGTCGGAACTCCTTCGTTCACTGACGCGCGAAAAAGAATTGGGCCAGCTCAAGACGAACTTCGTCACAACGGTTTCGCATGAATTCCGCACCCCGCTCGGCATCATCATGTCCTCGGCCGAAATCCTCCGCGATTACCTTGATCAACTCGGTCCGGAGGATCGGCGGCAACATCTGGAGTCGATTCAAAAAAGCACGCGGCGCATGGCGGACCTGATGGAGGAGGTGCTGGTTCTCGGACGAATCGATGCCGGCAAGATGGATTTTCAACCGCGTAATCTGGACTTGCCCGTGCTCTGCCGGCGCATCACTGACGAGGTCCTTGCCGCGACGGAACAGGCCTGCCCAATTCAACTGCGCTTTAATGGTGATGTTAGTGAAGCGCGGGTTGACGAACGAATGTTGCAACTCATCCTGACGAACGTGCTGGCGAACGCGGTGAAGTATTCCGAACCGGGGCAGCCGGTGGAATTCGCCATCGAGCGTGAGCGCAGCATTGTGTTGTTTCGCGTGCGTGACCGCGGCATCGGCATTCCCGAAGCGGATCAAGCGCGACTCTTTCAGGCCTTTCAACGCGCGCAGAATGTTGGCCAGCGTCCCGGAACCGGTTTGGGACTGACCATCGTGAAGCGTTGTGTGGAAATGCATGGCGGAACAATCACACTGGAAAGCAAGGCTGGCGAAGGCACGACGGTCGCGGTGCGGTTGCTCGCTTTTTTGGGAACGCGTGTATGAAAAAAATCCTGATCATCGAAGACGAGCCGGAGATGCGGCGGAACCTACTCACCATCTTGAAGTTAGAAAAGTTCCACGGACTCGGCGCGGAGAATGGCCGGGCTGGCGTCGAACTCGCACGGCGTGAGAAGCCAGACTTGATTCTTTGCGACGTGATGATGCCGGAGTTGGATGGCCACGGCGTGCTGCGTGCGCTGCGGGAAGACGCGACGACGGCAGCCATTCCATTCATTTTCCTCACCGCGAAAGGCGAACGACGCGATGTGCGCGATGGGATGAACCTCGGTGCGGATGACTACCTCACGAAGCCCGTAGCCAAAGTGGATTTGCTTAAAGCCATTGCGGCGCGTTTCGCCCGTGCCGCGCAGCAGACCACCAACGAATTCAAACCCGACTTCACGTCCGCTGAGCCGTTGATCCGGCAACTCGGACTGACGCCGCGCGTTGCTGAAGTACTGCTCTGGGTTGCGCAGGGGAAGACGAATCCCGAAATCGCCAGCATTCTCGGCATCAGCGAATCGACGGTAAAGAAGCACATGATAGAGGTGCTGGAAGCGCTTGGCGTAGAAACGCGCACGGCGGCCAGTCTGCGGGCCTTGGAAGTTCTGAGTTCATCGTGGACCTGACAAACCGCATCGCTGGATGGAACCACGCCTTGACCGCGCCGCGGATTCCTGTCGCACTACCGGCCCATCAGCCCGTTCCCTAACATGCTTGGCTTGGCTACGCCGTCTGCTGGCGCGGCTGGCCTGTGGCCGCTTGCGGTGCTTGGCATCGGTCTCGCGACCATCGTGATTTTGATCACGCGGCTGCGGGCGCATGCCTTCTTCGCGCTCATTTTTGCAGCAATTCTCACGGGAATCCTTTCCGGGACGCTGCCCGGTGAATACGGCACCACGCCCAATGCGCCCGAGAAGGGACGGAGCCATTGGGTGCAAGCGGTCGAACTCACGATTGATGGTTTTGGTAAAACGGCGGCGAAAATCGGTGTGGTCATTGCGCTCGCTTCCGTCATCGGTGTTTGCCTTGTGGAGAGCGGCGGTGCGGACAAAGTGGTCCGGCGATTCCTCGGACTCTTTGGCGAAAGCCGCGCCGCTCACGCCATCTTTGCCAGCGGTTACGTGCTCTCGATTCCGATCTTCTTCGAGACATACTTCATGCTGTTGCTGCCGCTGGCGCAGGCACTGCATCTGCGCACAGGTAAACATTACATGATGTATGTGCTGGCAATTTGTTGCGGCGGAACCATCACGCACTCGCTAGTGGCGCCGCATCCCGGCCCGCTGGCCATGGCGGAAAATCTGCACCTCGACGTCGGGCAGACTATTGTCTGTGGCATTCTCGCGGGAATTATTCCCGCGACGTGCGCATGGTTCCTTGCGCGCTGGATCAGCGCACGTGTCAATGCTCCGATGCGGAGTGTGAGCGGGGAATTGCGCGCGGAGTTGGAAGGTATCGTGGCCAAGGAGGAGTCGGAGCTGCCGTCCTTCGTGTGGTCGGTCGCGCCGGTGATTGTTCCACTTGTGCTGATTGGATCAGTTTCGCTGCTGACGATGCTCGGTGGACGGCAGGCGTTTCCCCGGTTGTTTAACTGGATGGAGTTCTTCGGCGACCGGCATATCGCGCTCCTGATCGGCGCTGTGCTGGCTGCGGTTCTGTTGATTCGCCAGAAACGCATCGGTCTCGACAAGGTCACTCAGTTAATCGGCCCACAGTTCGCCACGGCAGGTGTGATTATTTTGATTGCGAGCGCGGGCGGCGCGTTCGGCGCGATGCTGCGTCACGCGGGCGTGGGCGAAGTCATCAGCACTTACGCAGTGAAGTGGGACATGAATCTTATTTTTCTGGGTTGGGCCGTCTCGGCAATTATTCGTGTCGCGCAAGGTTCAGCTACGGTGGCGATGATCACCGCTTCAGCCATCATGTATTCCATCGTCAGCAGCGGGGTCGTACTGCCGTATCATCCGATGTATCTGTTCCTTGCGATTGGTTTCGGCTCGAAAATGCTTTCGTGGATGAATGACAGCGGCTTCTGGACCGTGAGCAAGTTCAGCGGCTTCACAGAGACGGAAACGCTGAAAAGCTGGTCGGTGTTGGTAAGCGTGATGAGCACCATCGGATTGCTCCAATGCCTGATCGTGTCGAAGTTCCTGCCGTTTGTTCCGAAGATGTAGCTGGTTGAATCTGAAGTGTGCGGATCACCAGCGTTACGAAGCGCACTTGTTCTCGCGCAAACACTGGATTTATTTTTGGCCTCGGCGATAGTCCGCGCGCGTTGCGCAACCCATGCAAGAGTACCCGAAACATTATTGCGGAGTTTTTGGCATTTACGGTCATCCGAATGCCGCGGAATTGACCTACTATGGCCTCTACGCGCTCCAGCATCGCGGGCAGGAGAGTGCCGGTATTGTCACCAGTGATGGCAAAAAGTTTTGTGTCCACCGGGACATGGGGCTGGTCTCGCAAATCTTCAACGGCGACGTGTTGCACAATCTCATCGGCAGCATGGCCGTGGGGCACACGCGTTATTCAACCACCGGTTCCTCGCACATCCGCAACGCCCAACCGCTTACGGTTGATTGCGCCAAGGGGCAGATTGCCATCGCGCACAACGGCAACCTGACCAACGCCTCGCAGTTGCGTGACGAGCTTGAAGCAAAGGGTTCGATTTTCCAGACCACCGTTGATAGCGAGATTATTCTGCACCTGATGGCGCAGCCAAGCTTGAACGGCCACGGCAACAATCTCATCGATTCCATGCGGCGCATCGAAGGCGCGTTCTCGCTCGTCATCATGACGGAGAACGAACTGATTGGGGTGCGTGACCCGCATGGTTTTCGTCCGCTTTCCATTGGCAAGCTGGGTGATGGTTGGGTGCTGGCGAGTGAAACCTGCGCGCTGGATTTGATTCACGCGAAGTTCGTGCGCGACGTGGAACCGGGCGAAATAGTCATCATCGACTCGAAAGGCTTGCGCAGCGTGAAGTACATGCCGGAGCAGGAGAAGCGCGCGTTTTGTATTTTCGAGTACGTCTATTTCGCCCGGCCCGACAGCACGATCAATGGGCGCAATGTTTACAAGGCGCGCGTGGAAATGGGGCGGCAGTTGGCGCGCGAATGCCCAATCAAGGCCGATGTGGTTGTGCCCGTACCGGACAGCGGCAATTGCGCCGCGCTCGGTTACTCGATGGAGTCGGGCATCTCGTACGAAATGGCTTTCGTGCGCAACCACTACATCGGTCGCAGTTTTCTCCAGCCGTCGCAGCTCATCCGTGATTTCAACGTGCGCGTGAAACTGAACCTTATTCCCGAACTGGTGAAAGGGAAGCGCGTCATCATTGTGGACGATTCCATTGTGCGCGGCACGACATGCAAGGCGCGCGTGAACAACTTGAAAGAGGCGGGAGCAAAGGAAGTACATGTGCTGGTCAGTTGCCCGCCGCACATGAACCCGTGCGTGTATGGCATCGACTTTCCCGACCGGAACAAGCTGATGGCCGCGAACTATTCGCTCGACGACATCCGCAAATATCTCAACGCCGACTCACTGCACTATCTTTCCATCGATGGCATGGTGAAAGCGACCGGCCTGCCGGCCAACAGCTTCTGCATGGCCTGCTACGATGGGAACTATCCCGTGCCCTACGATCCATCGGTGGACAAGGAGATCATCGAGCGGCGGCGCGGGCGTACGGAGACGTTTGCCGAGGCGCTGGAGAAGGAACAGGCGCAGATTCGTCTGTTGTGAAAAAATGGCGCTGCTTCCAGCGCCATTCGGAAAGCTGACTCGGGCCTACTCGCTTGGAGCGAGCCTCACGCTCAAGGAAGTGGATTCACTCACCACCGTGCCAGCGGCATTGCTGATGTACACCCGGTAGCTGCCTGCGTCATCCAATGTCACATTTGGCAAGGTGAGCACGCGGCTGCTGGCCTCGGCACCGGGATTGGAGAGGTCATGGCCATTCTGCTGCCAAGCGAAGGTGAACGGGCCGGTTCCCAGGACCGTGACCGAAAGACTTACCGTGTTGCCCGACGTGGCGATGACGCGGCGCGGTTGCACGGCGATGTAGGGCGGGAGAGTGTCAGAGAAATTCGCAACGCCGTTTTCATTGCGATCGTTGGTGTCGGTGATTTGCATGACCCAAGAACGGAAATCGGACACGGACGTTTCATCCCAGCCATCCGAGAAGGTTGCTTCGCCACGATAGATATTGTTCAGGCTGATTGCCTTCGCGAGAGGCACTCCCACGCGGACGAGGGTTGCAGGCGCGACGCGCACGCGGCGGGCAGGATTGACGCGCAAGCTGAATGCGGAAGTTCGCACCGTGTCGGTGTCGAGCACACGCGCGGTGGCGGGTGCATTGGTTGTCGAATTGGAGAGGGAGAAATCCAGCAAAGCCCCGGTCTCCGTGCGGCGGTAAATGACTGAGCCCTCGGCATGCAAGACTTCGTAGTCACCGTTCAATTCTTCATCGTCAATCAAGTCGGTTGTGAAACCTCCGATTTCAGAATTTCCATCGCGCAACAAATGGAGCGAAAAGTTAGGCTGGCTCACACGGTTGGCGAGGCTTGCGGCATTCGGCACCGCTTCGGCATTCAGAAACAAATTCACAGACGCGGACAAATCAGCAGTGTCGGGCACTGTGTCCCCGTCGGCATCTGCTTCAGGAATGGCCACGAACACGGTTCCTGCCTCGATGCGTCGAGCCGGGCTGCTGCTGCCATCCAGAATTGCATAGCCCGCTTCGTAGAATCCGGGCCGTGAAACGCTTGGCCGCAGTTCGCCGTTGCCGAAGAAGCGTCCGCCTGCGCCAGCCGTGCTGAACACGACGGACAGTGACGACACGCCCGTTCCGGTGCCCAGACGTATGGAGCGCGACGCGAGGTTCACGCTTGCCGCCTGAGGTGCTTCCGGCGGGCGGCTGGCCGCAGTTGCGACCGCGACCACGGCACCAAACGTCAGGCATGTCATCAAATTCTTCATAGGCTCGGAACTTTCTTTGGGGGAGACATCGGCGCGAGATGAGAGCTACTTGAATGGGGTTTTCCCTTTATGAGGTGGCTGCGAGCCATTTTTCGATGGGTCTCGCAGAAGTGACTGCTACCGTGCGGGTGTGAAATTGCGCGCACGCCTTGTCCTGCTTTTGGCCGTTGTGCTGCTGCTTGCATTTCTCGCAGATCAATGGCGGCGCGCGCATCTCGAATCCAGTCAGGACAAAAACATTCTAATCGCAGCCCGAAAACATGGTGTCGATCCCGCGCTCATCAAGGCTGTCATCTGGCAGGAGAGCCGGTTCGATCCGCAAGCCCGCGGCATCAAAGGAGAGACCGGCCTGATGCAAATCATGGACCTTACCGGGCGCGAATGGGCCGAGGCGCAGCGCGTACCGATGTTCGTCCCGGTATCGCTTCGCGACGCGTCCCGGAACATCGACTGCGGCACCTGGTATTTGTGCAAGCTCCTGCCGCGTTATGCGAAGACCGATGATCCGGTTCCCTACGCGCTGGCTGATTACAACGCCGGACGCGGCAATGTGTTGAAGTGGATGAAAGACGAGGCGGTGACAAACAGCGCCGTGTTCATCGAGCGGATTGGGTTCCCTTCCACACAGGCGTACGTGCGCGCCGTGATGGAACGGCGGAAAAAATATGCCGGTCAGTTTGCGGAAAAGTGATCCGGCGGAATTGCCTCGCCTCACTCATCCTTCGTCAGCGCCATCATCCGCGTTCGCAATTCTTCCTTCAAGGCCACGCGCTGTTCGGCTGCCAACGCACGTGGCACGGTCAGTGGGGTGCCAAAGTAAATATCACAACGGGAGAAGGGCAGGGGGATTTGAAACTTATCCCAGCTACGCAGTTGGAGCTTGGGATGAATAAATACGGAAACCGGAACGATGGGCAGGCCGCTTAGCTGTGCGAGAGCGATGACACCGTCATGAATGCGATAGCGCGGACCGCGCGGGCCGTCGGGCGTAATCGCGACCGCATGGCCGCGCTCAGTCCACGAAGTGAGTTCCAGCAACGCCTGTGCGCCGCGTCGGCTTGAGGAGCCGCGTACTGAATCCACGTTAAAATATCGCAGCGCGCGAGAAAGCATTCCGCCGTCATGGCTCGCGCTGATCAATGCAACCAATCCGGCTTGTCCGAGTTTCGGACGCGCGTAGCGCTGCCAGATGGTCATCGAGAGCGCAAGCCGGTTGTGCCACAGGCAGAAAATAACGGGCCGTCGCAAGTCTCGATGCGTGCCATGCGGATCAAGGATGTGGCAGCGCCAAGTGGCGGAAAATGCACGTAGTCCGACAAACATTAGAAAGGCGGCAAGATGATGATGCCATTTCAGCGTGCGCGGTTTTTCGATCCGTCGCGCGGCAGGTGGCGGAGGAGGGGTTGCGTCCGTCACATTACGCGCCTTTCTTGAGCGCGGCGCGCACGAGTTGTTCCACACCGGCCTGCGCACCGAGTAAAGCCTGCGCGCCCCGCACGGCTTCGTGCGCGTCGGGTTGCTTGAAGCCGAGCGCGACTAGCGCGGCCACGGCATCGCTGAATTTTTCATCCTCGGGTGAGAGCGCGGCGCGAGGGCCAGAAGGTTCGAGCGTGGCGGATTTGCCAAGCTTGTCCTTAAGTTCCACCACAATTCGCTCGGCAGTCTTCTTGCCCACGCCGCTAATTTGCGAAAGCGACTTCACATCACCGAGTGCCACTGCGCTGCGCAGCGCGCTGATGTTGATGCCGCTTAAAATGTTCAGCGCCGTCTTGGGCCCGATGCCGCTCACGGCATGGATCAACAGCCGAAACATGTCACGTTCGGCAGTACTCATGAAGCCATAGAGCACATGCGCATCCTCACGAATTGAGAGATGCGTGAGAATCGTGATGTCGCCGCCGCGTGCAGGCAATTTGTCGAACGAGGAGAGCGGGATGAGCAATTCATAGCCAACACCGCCGACCTCGACAGTGATCTGCGTGGGAAGCGATTCAATGAGTTTGCCCCGAAGAAAAGTAATCATGCTTCTGAAAATGAGAGATCAAACGCGCTTGGGCGGCTCGAAGTTGTAGCGCGAGGTCGTTTGCGTAAAGGCCAGCGCGAGCGCCAGCGCATCGGCAGCATCGGCATCGGGCGCTTCGGGCAGATTCAACAGGCGCTGGACCATTTTCGCGACCGCGAGTTTCTGCGCGGCACCGTAGCCGACGATGGCCTGTTTCACCTTGCGCGGCGCGATTTCAAAAATCTCCAGGCCCGCCTCTGCTGCTGCAACCAGGCTGGCCCCGCGCGCCTCGCCCATGATGAGTGCGGTCTGAAAATTCTGCGCATAGAACAGACCCTCAACGATACACACCGTCGGCTGGTGTTTCTGAATCTGTTCGCGAATGGTGCGGGCAATCAGCGCAAGACAGCGCGAACGCGTCCAGCTTGCCGGGCATCGCACCGTGCCGTGGACCAGTGCCGTGGGCAGGCGTTTGTCCAGACGCAATACGCCATAGCCTGTGCCGCGCACGGACGGATCAATGCCGAGAATGATCGAGTGAGTGGGTGAAGTGTCCGCTGCCTCCAGCGTCGGCGACTTGCGGTGCGCGCGGCTTTGAAGCTGTTCAAATTGGCGGAGCGTGATTCCCACGGCACGGATTTAAACAAAACGGCCACGGGAGTCACGCTTCACAAAAACAAAAGCTCCGAACCTGTGAAGGTTCGGAGCCTGTTCAAGGACTCGTTCAGTTAGCGACCGCGTTCAACACCACGGGAGCCGCTGCTGCTCCCGCCACCGGAGGAAGCGCGCCCACCGGATGACGGACTGCCCGAAGAAGCGCTGGCACGTGGGGCAGATTGAGCTGGCGCGGAAGGGGCCGGCGCCGAATACGCCGGTGCGGTGGTGCTTCGGCCCTGTTCATACGCACGCGGCGACGAAGTCGCAGGCTGGCGCGTCTCAACCCGGTTGGGCGATTGCTGTGTTTGCGACGCACGTTCCGTCGGTGCGGACGCTTGCGGATAAACACGCGAGGTGGGCGCGCTGTAGTTTTGATGTGGCTGACTTCGCGGAATTGCGCCGGCGACGTTGGCTTCCGTTCCGCGTGCCGCAGTCCCGCGTTGAGGAGCCGTATTCTGCCCGGATGTTGCGGTGCCTCGCGTCGCCGGCGTGTTGGCTCCGGATTCGCCAAAGAGTGACCGGCCCGTGCGTGGCTGATCGGATTGCCCGCGCGAGGGTGTGTTGGCATTCGGCGAGGTGACGGGCGTTGCGGCGGTGTTTCCGCTGCCGACGTTGTTCCGTGTGACGGTCGTTTGGCCCCTTTGTGGCTCAGAACTGCGCGCAGTGCGGCTCGAAGGCAAGCTGGCTGACGGGGTTCCGCCCGTCACGCCACCACTTACCGTCGAGCGGTTTATGATGATGGGTGCCGGGCCCGACGATGATGGCGCATTGTTATTGTTAGCGCGAGCCACCGTGGACTGACCCTGGCCGCCACCGCCAGTGCGCGTGCCGAAGGAAGCGGTGCGAACGGAAGGCGCTGTCCTCGGCAACTCCGGGCGATAAACCACGTTTTCATTGCCGCGCCGCTCGATTTGATCCGCACGCATTCCGGCCCGTCCACCGCTCAACTCTTGTGCCGACCGCGCCTGCACGGAGACTTCGCGGATGCGGTTCTGTCCACCTGCGCGCGCCGCAACGGTTTCCCGGCCAATGCCGCGGTTGATGACGGTATTGTTGTTTATGACTCCATAATTGTTCACCACCGTGGAGTTTTTATAGTGATGGCTCGATTGATGACGAGGTTCGCAATAACGATATGGTGCGTAATTGCAAAAGTTGCCATAGCTCACCCACGAGTAGCAGTGAGAGCTGATTCCGAAGTCGAACCCGACGCTCACGCCGTGCCCGTAGTAGGTGAAGCCGACGCCGACGCGATAATGAGCTTCCGGCGGCAGCGGCGCCCAACCACAATAGCCATCCGTGTAGCGCCAGCTCACCCATGACGGGCCCCAGACGGTGCCGGGTGTCCAAACCCAGCCGCAGCGCCCGTGGTTATACCAACGGCCATAGTGGAATGCGGCCCAGCCCCAGGAATAATCTGAATTCCAGTACCAGCCTGAGTCCGACCAGTACCAACGTCCCCGATCCATGTAGGGCCGCCACGCCGGAGTGGACACTGCGACCGTCGGCTGCCAGCACCAGCCGTAGCCGGATAAATAAAGCCAGCTTCCGTACGGCGAGAGCGAATCATAGAAGTAAGAAACCTCCGTCGTGGGCGGCGGCGCGGGCGCGGCCTCCACTTGAGGAGCCGGTTCGGTTGCGGGAGCCGCCGGATAAACGGGATTCATCGGCACGTTCGATACGGCCTGCGTTTGCACCACGGACGGGGCGGGTACGGCGGCAGCGACGTTGCTGCCGTCGTGTTTCAACAGCGCCGTGATGACTGTGCTCGTGACGCCCAGGTCGTTGAGATAAAGAATTTGCTCCGAGCCCACATTGAACGCACCGGGATATTTGTCCACGTAAGCCAGAATCACTTCCTCGCCGACTCCGGCCTGCGCGAGCTTCACAACTTCACTGAGACCGGGCGTGAGCGTGACGCTCTCGGGCCGTATTGTGGGAGGAATGCGTTGGAGAATCGCCGGAGGATTGGTGTCGGTTGCGACGACTGGTGGTGTGGCTGCGGGTGATGCAGGTGCTGCCGGCGCGACAGGCTGATCCACGGCTGGCGCGGCTTGCGCGACGACGTAGGGCACGGCAGTCGGAGCAATGACCGTGCGAGGTTGTTCGGTTTCCGCCGCAGGCCGGGCGCAGCCGAGAGTAAAGACCAGTCCCGCCGCCAGTCCCAGACTGGTGTGCCGGACAAAGTTCATTTTCATAAAACTTTTAGCTTTCTGCTTCGCGAGGCGCTGAGGGTTTATGAACCAGCGCCGGTTGAAGTTACACCTATCGACTAGGTGTTCCCAACCCCTATTCAGCCACCCCGAAGTGGCTGCAATTGGTGCCATTGGGGGGTGAAAAACCAGAGGTGAGAGAAAGTCTTATGGCGGCGCTGAATGGCTTTGTCGGTGTCCGTCTGTCAGGGCGTTGTGTCGGCTGGAGAGGCTGCTGAGCTAATATGTGGAAAGATCTACGACGTGGAACGGAAAGTCTTATTTTGTTCCTATGCAGCGAGCGGATTTTTTTGGAAGTGGAAAACAAAAAGGCCGCCATCGCTGGCGGCCTTTCGTGTGGAGCGGACTCGAAATTATTTTTTCTCCGTGGGCTTGTAGGCTTTCACGAAATCGATGCACTTGGTCACGTCAGGCACGCTCTCCAGCCACTTGGACTCGTACTCGATGGAGATGTTGCCTTGGAAACCCTGCTTCTTGAGTTCGTCGAGGCAGGCTTGGATTTCACCGACGCCGGTACCGTATGGGGTGTCCGTGCTCTGGCCGTAGGCGACTTTGTCCTTCATGTGGCTGCTAATGATGCGGCCCTTGAGCACACGTAAACAATAGACCGGATTCAGCCCGCTCGTCTGCCAGTGGCCGGTGTCCGCGCAGGCACCGATGCGCGCGTCGCGATCCTTGGTCATGGCCACGATGTAGTGCGGATCCCAGACTTGATACTTCGGATTGTTTGGCTGGCGCGGGTGATCATGAATTCCGACCTTGATGTCGAATTCCTTCACGAGCGGTTCGATGATATCGAGCTTCAGAATTTCTTCGCTGGTGATGCCGTAGAGGCCAAGCTTCTTGCCAAACTCAAAAATCTTTCGCCACTCCGCCTCGTCCTTGCCGCCGACCACGCCGTAGTTCACGGCCTTGACGCCGTGCTCCTTGAGCTTGGCCTGCACCTTGGCAATGACCTCTTCGCTGGCATTGTGATTGAGGACGACTTTCGGGTTGTTCTTGGGCTCATCCGGCGTGAGCCGCTGCCCGGGATAAAACTCGATAACCTTGCCGCCGGCCTGAGCCGTTTTTTCAATCGCCTCGAAGACGCTGTATTCCTTGAAGGTGTAGGCCTGGCAGCCGATGGCAAAACCGTTCTGTTTGTATTCGTCAGGAATAGCCTCGGCGCTGGCGCTACTGGTAAAGGCCGCTGCACACAGGGCCACGAGAGAAAATAATTTCGCGTTCATAATTTGGTGTGCCGCGAATAGCACTCGCGGGGCGTAGGGCTGTCAAAGCAAAAGTGGCTGCGTCGGCATCACACAGCACCGGGGAGAACTTGTTTCGCGGCTGAAAACCGACGTTCTCGCTCAGGCGTAGCGCTGTGCGATCAGATGATGGTCTGGATCGAGCTTGCCTTGCGCGCGCGGCGCTTCGCGGAAATCACCGGCGTGGCTCACCCCAAAGTCCGGCAGCCCCGCCAAGCCTTCGGCGTATTTGGCCGCGCCACATTGCATGATGCCGAAGCGTTCGACGAGCGAGCGCAGCCAGTTGGGAAAACGGTCGGTGAACTTGAGCTCGAGAATGACGCGGTTGCCGAAGGGCCGGCTCGGCGCTTCCATCGCCGTGCCAAACGTCACGGTATGGCGCGGCTCGGTGAACACGTCGCGGTCGAAGGTCACGCGCGTATTGTCCGAAACGGGATCAATGTAGGCCTCGCGCTGGTAACAGACGTGCGCCTGCGGGATGGCCTGAATCTGATCCGTGAGCTGCACGAAGTTTTGAATCGCCGTCAGCGCACGCGGGTCTTTCGAGATTAAATCCTCCGGTGCGGGGTACTGGCCGCGCAGAAGCCGGGCCACCGCGTCCTTCTTCACCCCGCCGCGCTGTTTGAGAATGCAGTTGTTAATTCGGCGCTTGATTTCAAAAAATACCGGGGTGTTCGGGCGGTCATCGTAAAAGCGCAGACGCAGTTTGAAGCGGTTCTTGTCGCCGTTGATCGTGGTCCAGAAGGTGTAGAGATCGGCGGAGTCGAGATACAGGCTATGGACGGGATAGCTGAAATTGGGCTGGCCCACGCCGTTTTCATCGAGGTCGAGGTGCGCCGCCACTTCCGAGCGAATGGCTTGGGCTTGTTCTTCACTGAGCATGTATTTCTGCTCAAACCGCTGACGTTGCATCCGGTCGCGTGACATGGCTGTTCAATTGATTTGGTGTCTTGCGCGCAGACTATGTCCTGAAAAGTTCTCCGCGTCAAAGCCCTAGGATGTATTCGTAGATTTACAGACCGAAACTTGAACGGGGCAACCGGCCGGGTTTGGCAAAACATTTCCTGTAACACCCTTCGAAAAACGCTTCTGAGGCTGGTGAAGAAGGAATAGAAGTTATGAAAACCATTGTGATTGAAGCGACGACATGCCCGAGTTGTGGGAAGCCGATGCCGGTGGGAGCGCTGGCGGGATTGTGCCCTGGCTGCCTGCTCGCGCAGGGCGCAGTGGCGGAGTCGAGTGACGCCGGCCGCGCCGGGCGCTTCGTGCCGCCGCCGCTAGAGGGAGTCGCGAAGCTCTTTCCGCAACTGGAGATCCTTGGATTGCTCGGCGCAGGCGGCATGGGGGCGGTGTACAAGGCGCGGCAGCCTGCGCTCGACCGCATCGTGGCGTTGAAGGTTCTCCCGTCGCACAACGCGGAGGGCGTCAATTTTGCCGAGCGGTTCAATCGTGAGGCTCGCGCGCTGGCCCGGCTAAATCATCCGAACATTGTCGCGGTTTACGAATTCGGCGACGCGGGTGGGCTGCACTTCTTCATCATGGAGTTCGTGGATGGCGCAAACTTGCGCCAGCTCGAACAGGCCGAGCGGCTCGCCCCGCGCGAGGCCCTGCAAATCATCCCGCAAATTTGCGATGCGCTTCAGTATGCCCACGACGAGGGTGTAGTGCATCGCGATATCAAGCCGGAGAACGTGCTCGTGGATCGCAAGGGCCGGGTGAAGATTGCCGACTTCGGCCTCGCCAAAATTCTCGGACAGGAAACCGACGCGCTGCGCCTCACCGCTGAGGGCCAGGTCATGGGCACGCCCCATTACATGGCCCCGGAGCAAATCGAAAAACCGCTCTCGGTCGATCACCGTGCGGACATCTATTCGCTCGGCGTGGTGCTTTACGAAATGCTCACGGGCGATTTGCCGCTCGGAAAATTCTCCCCGCCCTCGCGCAAGTATCAACTCGATGTGCGGCTGGATGACGTGGTGCTGCGTGCGTTGGAGAACGATCCTGCGCGCCGCTATCAGCAGGCGAGCGAAGTAAAGACACAGGTGGAGAACATCGCAGGCACACCGGCCCCGGCGGCTTCCGCCGCTTCCGTGCCTGAGCAGAACTTCATTTGCTGGGCGGGCTTTCCCATCGTGAGCGAGCGCGAGGGCGCGCGCAAAGTGAACCGCAAGGAGGCCTTCAAGATGTTCGGCATCTTCTTCGGGCTGCTCACCGTGGCGTTCGGACTGGTGTCGGTTATTCATGGGCAGAACCTGTTCGGCTGGCTGGGCATCGCCGGCTCGACGAGCCTTCAGATGAGGCTGGTCGCGGCCGCGCTGGTCACGGCGTTCGGCGTGTGGCGCGCGCTGCGCTCCAAGCCCGCGCCGTCTTCGCCATCGCCCGCTTCGGGGGACACGCTTGTGCTCATGCCAGAAAAGCTTTCGCGCAAGGCCATCGTCGGGTTGCTTTTGCTGCCGCTGTTCTTTCTCGCTGCCGGCGCGTGGCTGATTACCTCCGTGGGCGTTGCGAGACCGGGCGTGGGCGACGCGTCCCCAACGATGGCGTGGTGGCTGATGATTGTAATGGGGATTCTGCTTCTGCCGGGTGTGATCGCGCCGCTGCTCACGACCCTGCTCGGCTGGTGGGCCGTGGCCGACATCCGGCGCTCGCGCGGTCGCATCGGCGGCCTGCCGCTGGCGGTGTTTGACGGGCTGTTCTTCCCGTTGCTCGTGCTCGACCTGTTCCTCGGCCTCGGTTTGCGGAATGCCTTTTACTGGTTCACGGCCACGCAGATGCCACGCTCTTTTCAAAACCCGCCGCCCGAGCTGGTGACGTTCGGCGTGACGCTGCTCGTGCTCCTGGGGGATTTTCTCATCATTCGCCGTGTCTGGCGTGCGGTGCGTTTGGCGGGGAACACGCCGGCCCGCGTCGGTCGCGACTGGTGGTGGAGCCGCAAGCCGGCTGCTATTGGCATCGGCCTGTTGTGTGTGGCGGTGCTGATGGCTGTAGCGGAACGCCGCGAGGGGAAAGGCTTGTTCAAGAATCCGCCAGAGCAGGTCGCCACGCGCGAGTCGTCCAGCGGTGCGCTGGTCGCAACTTTGCCGGGCGGCGGGCGGATGGAACTGCTGGCCATCGGCGACGGCCTCGGCGCCCTGGCCGCGGACGAGTGGTGGAAGCCGGACGGTTCACGGCACCTCGGCACGCGCTTTGAAGTGCGCAACCCCGGCCGCATTACCACGCCGAACTTACGCGAGAAGGACTTCATCTTCCGCTTCACCGGCGTTGGTGAGGAGGTCCTGTTGCCGATCATTGAATGCAATCCGGGCAGCGGTTACGTGACCAGCGGCGAGGCGTTGCGCGACGGGCAGAGCATCGTCGATGGCCGCCCGTTGCGCCTGGCCTGGCCGGAGCGCGTGGACAAAGCGACGATGCGGCTCGGCGTGGGACTCAAACCGTGGCGCTCGATCGGCACGTATGATGGACACGGCTCCTCGCGCAGCCTGCGGGAAGCGGGCGACCCAAACTGGACTCTGGAGTTTCACCAAGCTGGCGAACGCAACGGTCGCACGTTGCTGACCTTGGTGCGCGGCTTCGACGACGGGAAATGGCAGACGCGCATCGTGGCCGTGGACACCAACGGCGTGGAGCACGGCGAAGCCGCCGGCTACAGCACGCCCGGCCCCAAAGCGGCGACGTGGACCTACGAGTTTGGGCTGCCGCTGGCGCAGGTGAAGGAATTCCGCGCGCAGATTCGCCCGCTGCACTGGGTCGAATTCCGCGATGTGGCCCTGAGCGGGCGTGGCGTGCCGAAACGCACCGCTGTTGCCGCCAGCCCCAATTCAATCCAGGTGGCGATGCAGGATCGCGACAAGGGACGTCAGGTTGCCCGCCTGCAACCGCGCGGTACGGTCGAGTTGCTGGCGATTGCCGACGATGGCGCGGCACCGAACGCCTGGTGGAACGCGCAGGGCGAAGCCATGCCCGAAACGCTTTTTGAGGTCGTGGATTCTGAACGTGCCCAGAATGCCACGGCCGTGAACCGCCAGATCGTCGTCCGCATTCGTGACCTGCCTTCGGGTGCCGATGGACCCGAGGTGGAATATGTCGGCGCCTACGGCGGCAGCGGCGGGCGTTCGGTGCTGCGCGACGGCAAAGCCCTGGGCGGCGCATGGCTCTTGAGCCCCTCATTTCCTGCCGGCACCTCGAAGGGCGCGGTGCGTCTGGGCTTCGGCCTCGCTCCGTGGCAGACGGCTTCCGTTCACGGCACCGATGGCAAAACCGTGCGCCGCGAAACCGTACCGGGATTGCCGCCGGTTGAGGCGACCATTCATCAGGTCAGCGAGGCCGACGGCGAGGCGCAATTGACCATGCTCGTCCGCTATCCGAGGCGCGAATGGAACATGAAGATCGTGGCCATCAACGCGAAGGGCGAGGAGAACATCTCGTCATCATCCCGTGGCTCGCAGGGCGACGACGGCCAGGCCGCCATCTGGAGCTACAAGTTCTTCCGCCTACCGCTGGCGCAAGTGAAGGAGTTCCGCGTGCTGATGCGGCCCATCGGCTGGATCGAGTTCCGCGACATTCCGCTGAACCCGGTCAACCGCGGCGCGCTCGGCCGCAGTTCGCGCAAGTTGGTGCCCACCGCCTGGGGCGCGGAGAAGGAAGTTCACATCACCGAATACTTCGACTTCGACAAAGGCGTCCACGGCGTCTTCCCCACCGCGCCGGACGGCACGCAGTTGTATCGCAACACCTATCGCAATCCTTCTTGGGCGCGCGAGCGCGGCTTCGACGTGGAGGCGGGCACAAATGAGCTGCGCGTTTCGCCGATGTTCATCGCCGATTTCGCCGCATCGGAGTGGAACTCGATTTCGTTTCCCGAGTTCGAGAAGAAGCTGAACGTCTATTATGGCCCGAAGGTTCTGCCTGCCACGAAGAATGCGAAACTCCCGCTGACCCACGGTTTCAAGACGCAGGAGGGCGCGATGGGCCTGCTGCAAATCACCGCCTTCGACACGAACCGTCCCGGCGCGCACCTGCGCTATAAGCTCATTGAGCGCGCGCACTTCGAGTAATCATGGAAACCGGCGAACCCAAAGATTCGGACATGCCGCGCGGCGACGTCTTCGTCACCACGCGCTGGACGGTGGTGCTGCACGCCGGGCGCAAGTCGTCGCCGCAGTCTGATCGCGCGCTGGGCGAGCTGTGCCAGACCTACTGGTATCCGCTCTACGCCTACGTGCGGCGGCGCGGGAAGACGAAGGAGGACGCGGAAGATTTAGTGCAGGCGTTCTTCGAGAAATTTCTGGAGAAGAATTATCTCGAAGGATTGAGCGCCGAACGCGGGAAGTTCCGCGCCTTCCTCCTCGCGGCACTAAAACATTTTCTCGCCAACGAATGGGACAAGTCGCTGCGGCAGAAACGTGGCGGCGGCGTCCCGCATCTCTCGCTCGATTGGCAGAGCGCGGACGCGCGCTTCCATCTCGACCCGCCCGACCCTGCGAGTCCGGAAAAAACGTTTGATCGCGAATGGGCGCTGGCGCTGCTGGAACGTGTCATCACGCGACTGCGCGAGGAATGCATGGCGGAAGGAAAGGATGGAATCTTCCAGCAGGCAAAGGGCTACCTGATGGTCGGCGAGCAGGCGATTCCGTACGGCGACGCCGCACAAAAACTTAACATGGACGAAGGCGCGGTGCGCGTGGCTGTGCATCGCCTGCGCAAGCGCTACCGTGAACTGCTGCGCGACGAAATCGCGCAGACGCTCGACGACCCGGCGCAAGTCGCGGAGGAACTGCGCTCCTTGCAAGCCGCGCTGGCGAATTGATTTCATGCGGCTTCGGTTTCCAGCTTTCTGTTTCTTCTTTGCCGGCGCGTTGCTCTTGGCGAAAGGACTGACACTGGATTTTGCAGACCGAAAACTAAACGTGAATGCTTTTGCGGTCGGCATGGCTGCGTTGGGAGTGTGGCGGATGCCGTGCACCAGTGCCGACTGGCGCGGATGGGTCGGTCGCTGGCTGACGTTTCTCGGAATGCTCACCGTGATTCCTGCGGTGCTTTTTCTCCTGAGCTTCGTACTGCCGTCGCCGAAAGACGGCGGGACACCACTGCTGTTCCGCCTGCCGATTTCCATAGGTTTCATCCTGCTCGTGGCGGCATGGATTCTACGCTGTTGGGAGAACAGTCACGCCCATCGGCGCTGGCGGCTCGGCCTGGCTCTGGCGCTGAGTTGGTATCCGGTCTTCGGACTGGGCGCGGCTTTGGGCTGGGGCGGTGGTTACTGGCCGGCGGGATTGATTTGGATCGCGCAAGGTTGCCTGCTCTGGCCGCCAAAAATCGTGGCACCTCTGATTCACGAAAAATTCTGATCCCTTTCGCATCGTTTTTTCGCCTTGAGCGTGGGAAATGAATCGTATGTCGCTCAATCGCCTTTTGGCCGTGCTCGCCCTCGGCACCGGCTTGGCCAATTCATCAATACACGCGTTCGCCGCTGCGCCGTGTCGCATTGAAGTGGTGGACAAGGAGAACGGCTGGCCGGTGCCGCTGGTGCAACTTCGCACCACGCACAATCTTCTCTTCGTCACCGACAACGCGGGCGTCGTCGCGCTCGATGCGCCGGAACTGATGGGCCGCGAGGTTTGGTTTGAAATTCTCGGCCATGGCTACGAGGTGAAGAAGGACGGTTTCGGGATGCGCGGCGTGCGGTTGAAACCCGAGCCGGGCAAAACGCTTAAAGTTGAGGTCACGCGCGCCATCGTTGCGAAACGTTTAGGAAGGCTGACTGGCACAGGGCTGTTCGCTGAAAGCCAGAAGCTCGGCGGCGATTTGGAATGGCACGATGCGGACACGGTTGGTTCGGACAGTGTTTTGAACGCGGTGTATCGCGGGAAAATGTTTTGGGCCTGGGGCGACACTTCGGTGGCGAGTTATCCACTCGGCCTCTTTGACACGCCCAGTGCGACGACGGCAATTCAGCCGCTGGCTTCCTTTGAGCCGCCGTTGAAATTGAAGTTCGACTACTTCACTGACGCGCGCGGCAAGACCCGCAACACCGCCAAGATGCCCGGAGACGGCCCGACATGGATTACAGCTTACACCAGTCTGCCGGATAAAAGCGGCACGCCACGGCTTGTCGGCTCGTATATGAAGATCCGCAACCACCTCGAAGTGTACGAGTGGGGACTGTGCGTGTGGAATGACGCAACCTCGAATTTCGATCAGCATCGCGTGGTGTGGAAAAAGACGGACAAGTTCGCGAAGGCCCCGCCCATTCCTGAAGGCCACCCGGCGTTGTGGACGGATGCCAGCGGCAAGGAGTGGATCTTGTTCGGCAATCCATTCCCGAAGCTGCGCTGTCCAGCCACATTCGAGGCTTGGGAAAATCCTACGACGTGGGAAGTGCTCAAACCACAGGCGACGTTGTCATCGGCAAAAGAAGGAACGGACGTGAAGCCGCACACGGGATCGATTGCCTGGAATGATTTTCGCCGATGTTGGGTTACGGTGTTCATGCAATCCGGGGGCAAGCCTTCGGCGCTCGGCGAACTGTGGTATGCCGAAGCGCCTGCACCCACCGGCCCCTGGGGCAAGGCGGTGAAAGTGCTCACGCATGAGAACTACACCTTCTACAACCCGCGCCTGCATCCCGAGTTTACGCCGACCAACTCGCCCGTGCTGCTCTTCGAAGGGACGTACACAGCGGAATTCGCCAACAAGCCGTATCCGACGCCGCGCTACAACTACAACCAGATGCTTTATCGTCTGGATCTTGATGACGCAGCATTGAAACCCGCGCACGAATAGAAATTCATCTCATGCCTTCTCTGCCACCGATTGTTACTTCGCCGCGCCATTGGCTTTTTGGTCCGGGCTACTACGCGCAACGTGACCCGCTCACCTGCATTCCCAAATGGATCGAGGAGCACGGCGACATCTTTCGCATCAAGTCTCCGTTCGGCCAGGCCTCGGTCGTTGCGTCTCCGGAACTTGCCCGGCAGGTTCTGGCCGAACGCTACGCGTGCTATCAGCAAAAGAGCCGCGCCTACATGGTGCTGCGTATTCTGATGGGCAACGGCTTGGTCACGAGCGAAGGCGAATTCTGGCGCGGACAACGCAAGTTGGTTCAACCTGCCTTTCATCGCCGCCGCCTTGACGCGCTATTCACCATGATGGTGGAGCGCACGAATGAGTTCGTCGCGCGCTTTCAACCTGCGGCAAAAGCCGGGACGGCCGTTGACCTCGCGACACCGCTTTCTGAACTGACCCTCGATATCATTTCGCGCGCGATGTTCAGTTCGGATGTGCAAGGCGCGGCGGCTGATGTCAGCCGGCACATCGCCATCCTCAACGAATACGCGCTCCACATGCTGCGGAACCCTTGGCTGTTCCTGTTGCCGAAAAGAATTCCCACGCCTTTTACTTACGGCCCCGTCAGTTCGCTCAATGCGCTCGACCGAATCGTGCTTGGCATCATCCACGCGCGCCGGCGCGGCGCGGATGCGCATGATGATCTGCTCAGCATGTTGCTCTCAGCGTGCGAGGAAGAGACCGGAAAAGGAATGACGGATGAACAGTTGCGTGACGAAGTGATGACGATCTTCGTGGCTGGACACGAGACGACGGCGAATGCGATGGCCTGGCTGCTCTATCTCGTGTCGCAACACCCTGAGATCGAGGAAAAAATATTCGCGGACATCGATGCGAACTGGCCGATAGACGGCCTGAACAATCAGAACATCTTCGCGTTCAGTTATGTCCGGCAGGTCATTGAAGAGTCATTGCGGGTGTATCCAACCATCTGGTCTGTGGGACGATGCTGCACGCAGGCAAACGAACTGGGCGGGTATGAAATCCCTGTCGGCATGAACATTGTTGTGCCGATTTTCCACTTTCACTGGCATCACCGGTTCTGGCCGGAGCCGCAGCGATTTGATCCTTCGCGCTTCTCGTCCGAGCGGCGTCCGGCGGCGGACAGCATGACGTATTTCCCGTTTGGTGCCGGGCCGCGCAGTTGCATCGGTAATCACTTTGCGTTGCAGGAACTGATGATCATGACGGTGCTCTTCCTCCGGCATTTTCACTTTCGCGTGGAACCTGGATTCAAGGCCGAGCCGGATCCGCTTATCACGTTGCGCCCGAAGCACGGGATAAAAATGATTTTGCAGCCGCGCACACTTGCCACGGCCTCGCGATCTGCCGACGATACGCCGCGTTCCCAAGATAAGATTCAAGCGCGATGAAACATTCGTTGTTGGCCTTCCTCGTCACGTCGCTGGCCGTCAGTGCCGCTGAACTGCCGGTCAGGGATGGTTTGTTGCTGCACCTTGATACGGCGAATCAGGCCGCGCTTCGCAAGACGGCGGAACTGCCGCCCGTCGCCAATGGCCGTCCGCTCGAACGTTGGCTGGATGCCTCAGGCCATGCGCTTTCAGCAGCGCAACCGCTGGCCGCCAGCCGCCCTGTGTTCCGTGCCGATGACGCCGAGGCGTTTGTGCGCTTTGATGGCAAGGACGACTACCTCGCCATCCCGAGTGCGAAACGGCGCGTTAAGGAGCTCACCCTGTTCGTCCTGGCAGCACCGCGCTCAAATCGAGGGCTCTTCACCGGCCCATTCGGTGGCGCAGTCGCGGGACAGAATGATTACACCAGCGGCCTCAATCTCGATTTCGGCCCGGCCAGCACCAAGGAGTTGAGCGTGTTGAATGTCGAATCAGCCGGAGGAGGGGGTTTTAGAAATTTCATCCAGCCCGGCAAAAATCTCGCGGCCAATCTGCCGTTCGAAGGATTTCACGTTTTCACCGTGCGCTCAAAGGTTGGCGCGAAGGGCAATGAAGTATTCCTCGACAGTGTCAAACTTGGCGATCGCGAGCGCAGGGAATCCACCATTGGCCTCGATGAGATGGTGATTGGGGGACGCATCTACTCAAACGACGGCGGTGAACCGCCGCACGCGCAGGGTTTTTTTTCCGGCGATATCGCGGCGGTGCTGATTTTCGAGCGGGCTTTGAGCGATGCCGAGCGTATCAAACTGGAAGAATCGTTGTTTGCTCGTACACCAGCATTGAACGCGCTGGCCACTGGCAGTCGTGGCCACGCTTTGGAAGCCATCAAGGACGCGCCGGTTGTTCAAATGTTTGTGCCCGGTTTCATGGTGGAGGAATTGCCGCTCAAGATGCGTAACTTCACCGGCCTGCGCTATCGTTACGATGGCGTGCTCGTCGGCCTTGGTTACGACGGGCGCATTCACCTTATGACTGACACGGACGGCGATGGGCGTGAAGACAAGGCGACAGTCTTCTGGGACATATCGACTTTACGTGGACCCATCGGCATGGCGTTGTTGCCGAAGAGCGACTGGCGCGGCGATGGCGTATTCGTCGCAAGCAAAGGCAAAGTCTCACTTATCTTGGATCGTGATCGCGATGGTACGGCGGATGAAGAACTCATCGTAGCGAAAGGCTGGAAGGAAATTACCCAGAGCGTCGATGCCATCGGTCTGGCCGTGGATCCGAAGGATGGCTCGATCTACTTTGGGCTTGGCACGGAGAATTACGCGAACGGCTACCTCATCGACGCCGCCACCGGTAAGTCGAATTTCAAAATCACGACCGAGCACGGGACAATTCAACGTGTGTCTGCGGATTTCTCGAAACGAGAAACCGTCTGCACCGGAACGCGATTCACCTGTGCGCTGGCTTTCAACCGCCATGGCGACCTGTTCGCCTCGGAGCAAGAGGGTGCGACGTGGTTGCCAAATGGCAATCCGTTCGACGAATTGCTGCACATCCAGCCCGGCTTACACTACGGATTTCCGCCGCGTCATCCAAAGCACTTGCCTCAAGTGATCGATGAACCGGCGGTGTTTGAGTACGGTCCACAGCATCAGAGTACGGTGGGCATGATTTTCAACGAAGGCGTGAACGGTGGGGCGGGCTGGGGTCCGACGAACTGGGCGGGTGACGCGCTGCTCTGCGGTGAATCGCGCGGCAAACTCTACCGCACACAACTGGTGAAAACGCCTACTGGCTACGTCGCGCAGAATCATCTCATCGCCAGCCTCACAATGTTGCTTGTGGATACGTGCGTGACACCGAAAGGTGATTTGCTGCTCGCGTGTCACAGTGGCCCGCCGGACTGGGGCACGGGACCAGCGGGCGAAGGCAAAATTTTTCGCGTGCGGCATTTAGCCAAAATTACGCCACAGCCAGTTCTAGCTTGGGCGGCGGCACCGGACGAATTCCGTATCGCGTTTGATCAACCACTTAAAGATTCCGACTGGGTTGGTGCGCGAGAGAAGACGCGCATTGAAGCCGGCCGCTATGTGAGCGCGGGAGATCGTTTTGAAACCATTCGCCCCGGCTATCAGGTCGTGCGCGACCAGATGGCCGCGCCACGTCGCTGGGTGGATGTGCAAAGTCTCGTGCTCAGCGCGGATCGCCGGACAATCGTGTTGCGTGTGCCACGTCAGACGGAGGCTGTGAGTTACGCGATCACGCTGCCCACGCCGGTGTCATGGCAAACAAAAAGTGCCATTGCGCAGAAGCCGGAGATGGACCTGGCGCTGACGTTGAACGGAATACAGGCGACGCTCGAAGCGAACGGGCAAACATCAAAAATTGTTCTGCCGCACAGCACGCCTGCTGTGGCGCGAGCCTTTACGGTGGGTTCCGCAGATCACGAAGCGTTCTTCAAACAATTAGATCAAGCCTCAGCGGATTCACGCACACTCACGCTGCGCGGTGGTGTCAGCGTGGCGAACATTTTTGTACCAGCTGTGCAACCGGGCGCGACGTTGGACTGGGATCTTAGTTCGGATGCATTTGCAAATCGCACTATGAGTGTGCGTCAGGATTTTTCGGCGACGACTCCGCGCGACGTGCCGGTGAAACCAATGGACAAGACACACATCGCGCCTGTGCAACTCGCGCTCAGCGGTCCGCTGACGTTTGATGGCAGTGGGTTGACCTTTGCGCTTGATGACAAGGTGCGCCCCATTTCACAGGCGCGGCTGTTTTTGCCATGGGCTTCCACCATTGCTGAGAAAAAATCGGAAGGCGAAGTCGCGCGCACCGATGTGAAAGGCAACTGGCTCCACGGCCGCCGCGTGTTCTTCGGTGAAGGCGGCTGCGTGACGTGCCATACATTGCGTGGCGAAGGCACGGCGTTTGGTCCTGATCTTTCCAATCTAGTTTTCCGCGATCGCGACTCGGTCGTTCATGACATTACGAAGCCTTCTGCGACGATTAATCCCGACATGACGGGCAGTCTGGTGAAGTTCAAGGATGGCACCGAAGTCAACGGCATCGTGCAGACGTTGAACGATGAAAAGATTGTGATTCGTCAACCGGCCAACGCGCATACTGAGCGCGCGCGCCGCGAGGTGGTGAGCATCGAGCCAATGAGGAATTCGCTTATGCCGGATGCGACGGCGGAAAATCTTTCGCCCACGCAGATGGAGGACTTGCTGACTTTCCTGCTCACCAATCCACTGGAGCCGGCGCGCATCACGCGCCTCGATCCGCCAATGCCTCCGGCGCGCACACGCGAAGAGATGGCTGGTCTTGTGCCTTCGGCCTCGACTGTGCCGGATTCGACAAAGCCGTTGCGTTTGCTGCTTTGCATCGACACGCAGGATCACGGCGTGGATGAACACGATTACCCGGTTTGGCAGCAACGATGGTCAAAGTTGCTCGCACTCGCCGACAACGTGACCGTGACGACAGCGAAAGTTTTTCCCACGCGTGAGCAACTAGCTGCGGCGGATGTGACGGTCTTCAATTCGCGCAACTCCGGCTGGAATACGGAAAGCGCCGCCATGCTCGACGAATATCAGCAGCGCGGCGGCGGTTTGGTATATCTCCACTGGTCAATGGAAGGTGGCAAGGAATCCAAAGCGCTGGCCGAGCGCATTGGTTTAGCAACCGGTGCGTTGAAGTTCCGCCATGGTGATATGGAACTCGACTTCATGCAGCCCGCCCACCCCATTACGCAAGGCTTCACAAAGTTGAAACTCACCGATGAAACCTACTGGGCACTCACGGGCGACGAGAGCCGTGTCACGGTGCTCGCCAAGGCTGTGGAGGAAAACGCGCCGCGCACTCAGCTCTGGACGTACGAACGTTTACAGGGGCGCGTCTTTGGGAGCATTCCCGGTCACTACAGCTGGACTTTTGATGATCCGCTCTATCGCGTCATCGTGCTGCGCGGCATTTGCTGGGCGGCGAAACTTGAGAACATCGATCGCCTCTCGGAACTGGCGTTGGTTGGAGCGCGCGTGTCGGGAAAATAAACACGACGCCAGCAAGATGCTGGCGTCGTGCAGCCCGCTTTTTTCAGGGCAATCTTACGCGCGCCATCAAGTAACGCCCGATTCGATTGGCTCCCGAAGCAACCGCTGCGGGCGGCACCGTGATGGTAGCTACTCCAAGCACGATGACGGCCGCGGCCCAGAGCATTCCGGCGTTTACCTTCTCGCCGAGCAACATCCAGCCGAGGAAGACCGCGATGATCGGATTCACGTACGCGTAGGTGGAGAGGCGCGCAGGCGTGGTGTTGTGCAACAGCCACACGTAAGCGCTATAGGCGATCCACGAACCGAACACGATGAGATAGCCAAGAGCGGCCACAGAGCGACCGGTGACCTGCGACCAGTCGGTGTGCCACGGTTCTCCGCGTAGCATGGCGACAAGCATCAGACCTGCACCGCCGCAGAGCATTTGTGCGGCAGAAGTCATCCAAGGCGATCCGCTATTCGGCTGATACTTCGCGCAGAGAGTTCCGCCAGCCCAGCAAAAGCCGGAGACGATGATGGCGAGTGCGCCCTCCCATTGGCCGTTCATGCTGGCGAACCCGCCGCGCGCATGGACGAGCAGCGTGATGCCGAGGAAGCCGACGAAAATTCCCGCCACGGTTTTGAGCTGCGGTCTTGTCCCCTGCGGGCGCGCCCAATCAAGCAGCGCGAACCATACGGGAACGAGCGCAATGAGTAGCGCAGTGAACCCAGAACTAAGGGTGCGTTCGGCCCACATCACCAAACCGTTGCCACCCACCAGCATGAGTGTGCCGGTAATGGCCGCGTGTCGCCAAGAGGCGCGCGAGGGCAGGGGAGTGCCACGCGCGATGAGTAAGACAAACATCAGGCTACCGGCGATCAGGAAGCGCACGCCGGCGGCGAGAAATGGTGGGAGGGTCTCCACGACGATGCGGATGGCCGTGTAGGTCGAGCCCCATAAAAGGTAGATGGTGGCAAACGCCGCGAGAAGCATCGCGGTTGGCGCTTTGGTCTGACTGTCTTGTTTCATTGGTGCGTTGGCTCTTTCGAATCAACGGGCACAGCGGGAAAAGAAAAACCCGCCGGGCCACGGCGGGTTCGAAAAGAGCATTTGGTTTATCTCGTTCTCGAAGACCGCCCGCGCGTGGCGACGCGCTTGGCCGGAATCAGTGGCCATACCACGGCGGCGCAGCGCGGGGCTTTCGCCGCGTGCTGCTCGTTGTGCATGACCAGATTCGAGAACATTGACGGGCGGACATTCCATGGCGCAGGTCGCGCTGTCAAATGGCAATCACACCAGCTTCGCGTCGAGGGTGATTTGCGTGTTGAGCAGGCGCGAGATCGGGCAACCCGCCTTGGCAGCTTTGGCAATGTTATCGAATTGTTCCGCTTTGGCTCCCGGGATCGCCGCTGTTGTAGTGAGATGAATGGCGGTGACGGTCCAGCCAGCAGGAGTTTTTTCCAATGTGAGAGCGGCGTTGGTTTCAATCTTCGTTGGCTTTAGTCCGGCGTTGCCGAGTTCTGCCGAGAGCGCCATTGAGAAACAACCGGCGTGCGCGGCGGCGATGAGTTCTTCGGGGTTCGTGCCAACGCCGCTCTCGAAACGCGTGCTGAACGAATACTGCGTGTTTTTCAAAACGGTGCTCTCAGTCGAGATGGAACCTTTGCCAGATTTCAAATCACCTTCCCAGATGGCGGATGCTTTTCGTGTCATAGAATCTCCTTTTCTGGACGAAGGCTAAGGCGCGTTGGCGTGGTGTCAACGCCGGCAGGGCCACGCCCCGGCGCAGCCGGGGTCGTCGTTATCCAGCAAACAAAAAAACGGCTGGATTGCTCCAGCCGTTTTTCGTGAATGGAAACTGCGCTTACGAGCGCGCCGCCGGTTTTTTCGCGGCTTCGTCGAGGATCGTCGTCAGCACGCTGTTCGGCACTTGCTCGAACGAGAAAGGTTCCATCGAGTAGCTGGCGCGGCCCTTGGACAACGAGCGAATCGCAGTCGAATAGCCGAACATTTCCGCGAGCGGCACGCGGGCGTTGACTGCCACCTGGCCGAACTTCGCGTCAATGTTCTCAATTGCGCCACGACGGCGGCTGATGTCGCCGACGATGTCGCCCTGGTAGTCGCTGGGCGTGGTCGCTTCGACCTTCATGATCGGCTCGAGCAGGATCGGCGCGGCTTTCTTGAACGCGTCCTTCAACGCAAAGATGCCCGCCATCTTGAACGCGAGTTCGTTCGAGTCCACTTCGTGGAAGGAGCCGTCCGTGACCGCCACCTTGATGTCGATGACCTGGTAGCCGGCATAGACGCCGCTCTTGATCGCTTCTTCAATGCCGCCAATGACGGCCGGGATGTATTCCTTCGGAATCGCGCCACCCACGACTTTGTTTTCGATGACGACGCCCTTGCCTTTTTCGTTCGGCTCCACCGTGATGCAGGCGTGGCCGTATTGACCGCGACCGCCGGACTGGCGGATGAACTTGCCTTCGCCTTCTGCCGGCTTGGTGATGGTTTCGCGATAGGCGATCTGCGGAGCACCGGAGTTAGATTCAACCTTGAACTCGCGCTTGAGACGGTCGCAGATGATTTCCAAATGCAACTCGCCCATGCCCGCGATAATGAGCTGGCCGGTCTCTTCGTTGGTGAAGCAGCGGAACGTCGGATCTTCTTCTGCGAGACGTTGCAGACCTTCGGACATCTTGTCGCGGTCCTGCTTGGTCTTCGGTTCGACGGCCATGCTAATGACGGGTTCGGGGAAGGTAGGCGGTTCGAGCATCACGTCGAACTCCTCGTTGCAGAGGGTGTCGCCGGTCGTGATGTTGCGGAGGCCGACGAGCGCGGCGATGTCGCCGGAATACGCGACTTCCACGTCCTTGCGCTCGCTGCCTTGAATGACCATCAGGCGGCTGACGCGCTCACGCTTGCGCGTGCGCGGGTTGTAAATGGTGTCGCCCTTCTTGAGCTGGCCGGAATACACGCGGAAGAACACGAGCTTGCCCGCGTAAGGATCGGTCCACAGCTTGAAGGCGAGCGAGCAGAACTTCGCGCGGTCATCCGAAGCCACGGTGACTTTGTTCTCCGTGCCGGGTTCGTGACCTTCGGCCTGCGGGATGTCAATCGGGCTGGGCAGGTAGTCAATGACGGCGTCCACGAGCACTTGCACGCCCTTCTTCTTGAAGGCTGAACCGCAGAGCACGGGCACGAGTTCAATCTTGCAGGTCAGGCGGCGGATGGCGGCCTTGAGCGTGGGAACGTCAATGGGCTTCTCTTCAAGCACCATCTCGGCAATCGCGTCGTCCTTGTTCGAGACGGCATCAATGAGTTCGGCCAGCGCGGCGGCGGCGCGCTCCTTGTGTTCGGCAGGAATCTCGGTGACTTCGTAGTTGAGACCTTCGTTCTGAACGTCGCCCGGACCCCAGACGATAGCCTTCTGGTTCACGACGTCGATCACGCCGAGGAACTGGTCCTCCGCGCCGATGTTCAGGAAAATCGGGTAGGCATACGCATTGAGCTTCTTGCGCATGTCGTTGAGCGCGTTGTCAAAGTTGGCGCCCGTGCGATCCATTTTGTTGATGAATGCGATGCGCGGAACTTTGTACTTCGTAGCCTGACGCCACACGGTCTCGGACTGCGGCTGCACGCCAGCCACGCCGCAGAAAACGGCCACGGCACCGTCGAGTACGCGCATGGAGCGCTCCACCTCGGCCGTAAAGTCCACGTGGCCGGGAGTGTCGATGATGTTGATGCGATGCGGGATGTTGAGGAATGACTTGTTCAGCTTGTCCTCGCCCGGCTTGGTCGCCTTCTGCGTCCAGAAGCAAGTCACAGCGGCGGACGTAATGGTGATGCCGCGCTCCTTTTCCTGCTCCATCCAGTCGGTGACGGTGTTGCCGTCATCGACGTCGCCGATTTTGTGAATCAGGCCGGTGTAAAAGAGGATACGCTCGGTCGTCGTTGTTTTACCCGCGTCAATGTGCGCGGCGATGCCGATGTTGCGTGTCCGCTCCAGCGTGTACTGCCGGTTGGGTGAGTTAATCGCGTTTCCGTTTTCGATGACTGCTTCTGGCATAAATTTAGATAATAAAAGCGCCCCGATGGCTTCCGCTCTCGGGGCGCAGGATTAAGACTTTCGGCTACCAGCGGAAATGTGCAAACGCTTTGTTTGCCTGCGCCATCTTGTGAACTTCGTCACGCTTGCGGATGGCGTTGCCCTGGCCCTGATAGGCTTCCATGATTTCAGCGGCGAGCGCCTGCTTCATGGGTGTGCCTTTACGGGCGTCGGCGAAATCAACAATCCAGCGCACGGCCAGCGCGAGCTGGCGGTCGGTGGGGATTTCCAGCGGCACCTGGTACGTGGCACCACCAACGCGGCGGGCTTTCGTCTCGATGCGCGGCTTGGCGTTGTCCACGGCGCGCTGGAGGATTTCCAGCGGGCTGCTCTGCGGGTTCTTTTCCGCAATGGTGTCGAACGCACCATAAACGATGCGCTGCGCGATGCTCTTATTGCCACCCTGCATGATGGTGTTGACGACGCGGGTGACGAGCGCGCTGTGGTACTTTGCATCTTCCACCAGCGGGCGTTTCTCAGCTTGACGACGACGGGACATGGTATCGTTCGGTAGTTAAAAGTTATGAGTTAAAAATTACGCGGCCTTCTTGGCTTCCTTTGGGCGCTTCACGCCGTACTTTGAACGGCTCACGCGGCGCTTTTCGACGCCGGCGGCGTCGAGCGTGCCACGGACAATATGGTAACGAACGCCGGGCAAGTCCTTCACACGACCGCCGCGCACGAGTACGATGGAGTGTTCCTGAAGGTTGTGGCCCTCGTCGGGAATGTAGGCAATCACCTCGAAGCCGTTCGTCAATCGCACCTTGGCGACCTTACGCATGGCGGAGTTGGGCTTCTTGGGCGTGCGCGTCATGACTTGGAGGCAGACGCCACGGCGGAACGGCGCGTTTTCAAGCGCCGGAGATTTCGATTTGTATCGAACCTTGTTGCGGCCTTTCCGAACGAGTTGATTGATTGTCGGCATTGCTAAAAAAAATCAGTGATTTAATCCCGCCAAACCGGCTGACCGGGCAACGGAGTCGGGATATTTAGCAGAGGGCAAATCCCTTGCAACAGGTATTTGAGATTTTTTGGCCCGGTCACGGCGCTGAGCCCTAAAGTTCCTTTCCAGCACAGTGGGATCCGAAGCTTGGAATTCACGTGACTTGAAGTCGCGG
>JADMIO011409249.1_pt1 | contig 112133 bp, 88 predicted proteins | sample 8958161 | NCBI WGS metagenome assembly JADMIO01 (sample SAMN16585339, study PRJNA669376) | soil metagenome | isolation source: Crop rotation soil | place: USA: Cullars Rotation, Alabama | collected 2011
CCGCGACTTCAAGTCACGTGAATTCCAAGCTTCGGATCCCACTGTGCTGGAAAGACGACGTCGTCGCGTGTCAGCCGCCGTTCGTGATGATCGGCGCCGATGCGTTCCGCCATCGCCCTCGCGAAGTGCAGCTCGTTCGCGTAGCCGGCGTAGTCACGGTCGTAGCCGATCGAGAACGTGCGGATCGGACGACTCTCCCCCTCGGAGAACAGCGCCGCGTTGGTGCTCGAATCGAGGCCACCGGAGAGGAATACGCCGACCGGAACGTCACTGAGCTTGCGCAGCTGCACCGACGTGCGCAGCTCCGCGAGGATGCGGGCGGCGAGCTCGTCGTCGCTGCCGCCGTCAAGCGGCGACGCGGCATCCCAGACGTCCCAGTAGCGCTGCACGCGAATCGAGCCGTCGGCACCGGCTCGCAGCCACGTGCCGGGCTCGAGCTTCTTGATGCCGTCGAACAGCGTCTGCGTTCCCGGTGTCGTCAGGAACGAGAGATAGTGAAACAGCGCCTCTTCGTGAACTCGCCGAGGTGTATCGGGCAGCGTGAGGAGCGCCTTGATCTCTGAAGCGAATGCGATCTTGCCGGCGTCGGCGCGATAGTACAGCGGCTTGATGCCGATACGGTCGCGGACCAGCCAGAGCGCGCGCTCACGCGCGTCCCAGATTGCGAACGCGAACATGCCGCGCAGGCGGTGGACGCAGTCGATGCCCCACTCCTCGAAACCGTGAACGATGGTTTCGGTGTCCGAATGATCCGTCGTCCAGGCGTGCTTGCCGGATCGGGACAACTCGCGCCGCAGCTCGGCGTGATTGTAGATTTCGCCGTTGAAGACAAGCTGCACGCTGCCGTCCTCGTTTGGCATCGGCTGCGATGCAGCAGTCGCGAGATCGATGATCGACAACCGGCGATGGCCAAGACCGACGCCGGCACCCAGCCACGTACAGCCGCCGTTCGGTCCACGGTGGCTCAGGGTCTCGCGCATCGCGGTGACGATGCGCTCCTCCACCGGCGGCGCGTCGCCGAAGGTCATGACGCCTGCTATGCCGCACATATCGAGTTATTCGTAGTCGAGCAAGACACCGCGAAAGGCGCGGAAGAAGACGCTGCCAACGGCAAACACGGTCAGCGAGAGAACGACGTAGACCGATGCGTCGAACAACGATGGCAGCCTCCCGAACAGCAGGCTGTCGCGGTACATCTCGACGAGGTAATACACGGGATTCAGGTAGAGCGCCGCGGCCATCTCCTTCGGAACCATGTCCGGCGTGAAGCCGATCGGCGACACCCACATCAGCAGGAACAGGAACAGGTTGATGAAATAGCTGATGTCCGGAAGCGCAACGGCCACGCTCGAGAGAATCCACACCATGCCAAACAACATCAGCAGGTGCAGTCCCCAGACCAGCGGCAGCCAGAGAATGTGGACGCTGAGCGATCCGTTCAGCGCCGAGACGATCAGGATCACGCCGATACCAACCGCCTGGCCGATCGAGGCAACCAGCACCGCGCGTACCGGGACCAACTCGATCGGCAGCATTACGTTCTTCACCAGGTGAATGTTCTGCTTGATCGAGACGGAGCCAGACGTGATCGCGTCAATCGTCGCCATGTACGGGATGAGCCCCGTGAACACGTAGAGCACGTATCCCAGGCTGCTGAAGCCGGGGAATCGCATCTTGAAGACGACGAGGTAGACGAACAGGTAGACCGACAGCAACAGCGCCGGCTGCAGAACCAGCCACGCGGCGCCAAGGACGGATCCGGCGTACTTTTTCGACAACTCGACGCGCGTGATCGCCGACAGCAGTTTTGCGTGGGTGACGAGCGTTCGCATCATCGTCGCCGCGCTTCGGAAAAGAACCATCATGGGCAATGTGTCAACTCACTACCGGAACTTGCGGCCCTGCCGCGATCGTCAGCACGCACTCGGTCGCGAGGCAACCGACATACGCCAGCACGAACAGGTGGGGAATGCAATAAAACTGCAGGCCGTAGTCGGCCAGTTGCGCTACGGCGACCAGTCCGATGCAGATGGGCAGGACTACCAGGTTCAACAGCTGGCCGTTGAGCGCTTCACGCCCCATTGCACGCGCGCCGAGCACGGCGCCGACGACTGCCAGCAGCGTAATCACAAGCGGCGGCAGCGGCAGTTCGCGGGTGAAGCCGCCGATCGTCACGCGATACGGCGTGTTATGCAGGAATACACGGTCGAATCGCCGGCTCATGACCTGAGCGAACCACGCCGGGTCGGTGACGATCGTCGCCAGGTAGTTGCGGCGATGCACGCCTTCCGACGGTTTAGGCCGTCCGTGCCCGAAGTAATACGACAGACCGGCACGATCGTCGGCCAGGAACCCGTACTTCTCATCGAAGTCCCCGAGTCCCGACCATAGCGCCCACCACTGCGTTGAATAGTATTCCGTGCCGCTGTCAGTCGTCGTGCCACCGTAGCTGGCGACGAGCGCATTCGCCTTCGCAAACGCGGTTCGGAAGTAGGCGTTCAGTCCCGAGCTCGTCAGAATCGCGACTGCGAGAAAAATCAACGCCAACTGCCGCCGGTGGACGGGCTGATGCCTGAAACACAGTGCGCCGGCGATGACTGCCCCGACAACGATGCCGAGACCTTCAAGCCGCACCTCGTACTGCAACGCCGCAACGACTCCGCATAGAGCGACGACAACCGCGGACCGACGCCAGTGCCGCGCCGCCGATCGAGTGCTCAACCAGATCGTGGCGGCCGCCAGCACCAGGCCCGTCGAGATGAGCGTTGCGAAGATGGTTGATGAGCCGGGACGGTAGACTTCCCATACCTGAAACGGATCCGATCCGCATAGAAGCGCGACGAGCAACCCAAGCAGCGGCAGGCCTGCGAGGCAAAACGCGCCGAAGATCGCCAACAGGCCAAACGTGAACCAGAGGGCGTGACCGGTCCGCATCTCCGCGGTATCAGGACGACCGCTCAGCCAGACTTCGGGGTAAAACAGAAAGATCGAAGCACGATTGTAGACACTGCGATCCGGAATGAGGCGCGGACCAATCGCCTGCAACGAGGCACGCGCCTCCTGCTCGGTCGCGGCCGGCTTTCCGGCAAGATTCACCGGAAACGCACCAAAGAAGTGGTAGGACGGCAGAAAGCGCTGGTAGTTCACTCCGAGGTTCAGGACATTGCGGTAGAACGGATCGATCTTGGTGCTGTCGCGCCACAGCGACCACTGCTGAAACACGATCAGACCGCACGACATCAGCACGAACAACGGCAGCACGTAACGATGACAGAGCCAGCGCCGCTGAACGCGCAAGTCGACGATCGATGCGATCGCGGAATCAGGTCTCATCGTCACCGCAATAGCGTCGCAAGCAGGCCGGCCGTCTGCTGCGCTGCCGCTCCGCCGGAGCAGGCCAGCCGCAGATCATGCTCGCACCGCCACTGCCGATAACTCGGCGAGAAATCGATCCGGCCATCGACGGCCTGAACCGCCCACGCGCCGGCGACGGAAATGAGCCTGGCCACCATCTTTTTACTGCCGCGATCCCACAACCAGAACTGCCCGTCGCCAATCGAAATCACGAAATGCCTGTGGTCCGGATGCATCGCGAACGCTTCGAAGCGTTCGCCCAGTTCCGGCTTGATCGCCACGGTGACGGCTCCGGTTTCGATGTCAATGAGCTCCACGATCGGCCGCTCATCCCACCCCAGCGCGCGCATCACCGCGATCAGCCCGCGATCTTCAACCACCTGGATGCAGCAGCGAATGCCAAACTCGAACGGATACGACCGCAGCAGTTGAGCGCGATTGACGTCCCACAACCGCAGGATCGCATCGGGCGGCGCCACGCTCTTGTAATCCTTGTAGGTGCCGCCCTCCCAGTACGAGCCCGATACGGCTTGCGTCCCGCCGCGAATACTGACGACGCTCTTGACCATGCCGCGGTGAGCCTTGCCGAGGCCAGGCGCCCTTGAAAATTCATACGACGCCCCGGTGGCGACGCTCCAGCGGCGTACGTGTTGATCGTCGGCGGCAGAGAGCAGGTAGTCGCCAGATGCGTCGAACTCCAGCGAAGACACGCCAAACACATGCGCCCCGACGCGGCGAAACCCGCTCACGCTGCCGGCACTCGGGTCACCGGCAAAATCCCAGACCAGGATCGAGCCGTCCTGCGCGCCGATGGCGAGACGTCGATCGCCGGGCGCCACCGCCAGCGCCCGCACCCAGCGGCCGTCGCAACAGCTCAACTCCTTGACGAGAGATCTCGTTGTCGTTGACCACACTTTCAGCGCGCCGTCCTCGTGGCCCGAGAAGAGCCAGCGGCCGTCGCGAGAAAACGCCAGGCTCATTACGCGGCTGAATTCCAGCTCTGTCGAAAGCACCCGCTGACCACTCGCGAGATCCCACAGGTCGATGCGACCGAAACAGATCGGCCGCGGGCAATCGTCCCGACGCTCTCCGATCGAATACCCGAACGCCATCAGTCGGCCGTCGGTCGAGAACGCGATCGGCTGCACGTAAAAGTGCGTCGGGTCCGGCCACGGCGCACCGCTCTGGGTCCCACCTGCCATACCCAGAGCCGCGAATGCCGCCGCAAAGGCCAATGCGATTTTCACGTCTGTTTTTCGTACGCCGCGAGCGTAAACGTCGCTGTAAAGGGCACCGGGGTGGACGAGGCGGAATAGATTGCGACCCACGCCTGGTTGCGCACGCCGTAAGACGGCGAATACCAACCCGATTCGATGCGCAGCGTTAGTGCGCTTGGACCCGCCAGGATCCATCGGCCGCTTGGCGATTCACACACGACGCGGCCCGGCGATTCGATCGTGGCCTTGACGCCCGGGGCGAAGTGAAAGAACCACTGCGCGTCATGCCGGCCCGATCCGTCAAGCTCGTCGACAATCGACAGGACATCACCGCGCAGATCGAAGCGACGCTGATGGCTGACGGGCTCGGCAAGCCGCTCGTAGCCGGTGTGGCGCCCGGCGTACTCGACGCCGGTAGGCGTTGGCTCGAAGCCGACATGTTCCGTCCGCGACGTCTCGAACATGCGAAACAGGTAATCGAGGCGCAACTCGTTCTGCTCCGCATCGTCGATGACCACGGTGTTGTGATACGCCGTCGCCCGGAACCGGTTCCGCTCGTCCGGCTGCGACGTGTAGGCGTAGCTGCCGGGATCGACGATCAGCGGCTGGCCGCGATCGTGATATTCAAACGAGAGCAAATCGTTGTGCTTGTGATTGCCGAAGCCGCTCGTGCCGACGCGGCCGTTGGTGATCGCGAGATATTGTTGCGACCGCCGCATCACCGCGATACCGGCAGCCGGAAACAGCTGCGCGCGATCAGGCAAGGCCGCCGGCGTCTGGGTGGTGTGTGGCAGCTCGAATCCCCACCACGCTGCTTCCCAGCCGGCATAGTCACCGCCCGCTGCGACGAAATCATCGAGGCCGAAAAATGCGCCGCCGGGACCCAGCAGATGTCGTCCGTCCGCCGGCTGCCAGGTACCGTAGTCGCTGAAAATATGCAGCCGGCCGTCGTCGGCATCGCCGAACTGCGGCATCATGCCGTCCGGGCGCAGTACGGCTTCGTGAAACACGATCATCAGGCGCAGCCGATCGAGGTATTGCGAGGAAAATGGCGCACCGGTGATCGCTGCGAGGCGGGCGGCGCCGAGGAATAATTCCGCCACAAGCCGGTGGTACGGCACAGACGACTCGTAATCCGCGCCGTCCTCGAGCACCTGGACACGCATTTCCTGCTCGATCCAGTCGCGCGATTTCTCGATCCACTCCTTGCCGGCCGGCAGCGATTCGAAACACACGGCGACTCCGTACAGGCCGACAATGTTGCTCAGGAAGTGGTTGCTGGTGACTTCGTAGGTATTCTCGAGATTCTCGATGATGAACTGGCCGATGTCGAACAGCGAGCGATAGGCAAGCAGCATCGCGGCCCGATCGAATGACGCGGATGTGCGAATCAGCTCGAACGCGATGATCCAGTTGTACGCGCGGATCGCGACATCCATAGTGCAGACAAACTGCAAGCCTCGTCCGGCCGGATTGACCGCGACGAAATCTTCGAGCTGGCGCACGATCTCTCGCGCGTATCGCTCGTCACCGGTGAAGCGGAACGCCTGTCCCAGAGTCACCCAGTGCTGGCAGCGCCCGATTTCCCACGGCCACTTGATGTCGGCGAGGCCGGGGCGCATCGACGGATTCCACGCCTTATGCGGGAATCCGGTCGGAAACTTGAGGCCGAGGATCGGATCGACGTTCCAGTCGATCGGCTTGTAGCCATCGCGCGCGCGCCGCGTTCGATCGAAGATCGTGACCGGCCCGCTCCCGAGCAGGTCGAACTCGTGCGCGCAGATACGATTCGCCGCCGCGATCGTTTGAGCGACGCGGTCTGGGTAGCGGCTGCGAAGTGCATCGAGCGTCTGCTGCGAAAGGTCCGAGTACATCGCTCCGCGCTGGCGGCGCCGCTCCAGCCAATCGTCGATCGTCATTCCCGAGGCAGCGATCTGATCCTCGAACCGCAATGACGGTGTCCACGCGACCGTAGGCGCATCTGTCGATGCCCCCGTCACACTCCCGACTCGACCCAACAACTGACGAAGCTTCGAAACGACGCTCACGACACCGGCTTCCTGGCCTTGATGATGATATTCCACCCGATCAGCCGCTCCGCCGTTGCAACCGGCAACCACGACAGCCAGCCGGGCACCTCGGTCGCGAGCAGTTGGCGCTTCGACACCGACATTTGATCGAAGCCGTCGAACACCTTCTTCAACTTGCGCGCGGTATAGACCTTGACGAGCGGCCGCGCGTCGTTCTGCGACACTTCAACGTACCGCGACATGATTTCGCCGATCGAGTGATTCCTCAACAAGTCGCGATCGAGCCCGAGGCGGCCGACCAGCTCGCGCCAGTAATGGATCGAGTGCTCGGCGTACATCATCACGATGGCGCGGCCGCCGGGACGCAGCACGCGCCTGATTTCGCGAACCACCGAGGTCGTGTTCGGTGTGTGATGCAGCACGCCGTTCGAATAGACGAGATCGAACGAGTTGTCGGCAAACGGCAGATCCTCGGCGTCGTGGTGAACGAAGCGGCCTTGCAGGCCGCGACGCTCGAAATTCTCCTGCGCGAGCGCGAGGTGTCCGGCCGACAGATCGAGGTCGGTGACGCGAGCGCCGTGCTTCGCAAACTGGCTGAGATCCGTGCCCACGCCACCGCCGATCTCGAGCACGTCGTGGCCCGCGTGCGCGTCGAATTCCATCACGCTCGCCATCCACGGCGCATAGGTTCCGTAGCGGTACGCTTCGATTTCCTGAAACCACTGCAACGAATGCGGCTCGGTCCTGGTCGCGTAATGGGTGCCGACCGGGTTGAAGTTCCACTGGTCCTGCACCTGTTCCTTGTAGGCATCGGCCGTCGAGACGCGCGCCGCCTCGGTGCGATGCGGCCGGAGCCGATCCGATTCTTGAATGAATCGCCACAGGCCGTCGACGTCGCGGCTGACCACGACCTTCGCAGCGTCGATCTTGCGCGCGATCAGCGAATCTTTAATCGCGTCCGATGGCACGCTGATGATCGTCGCCTGGCGAAACGCCGCTTCTTCCGCGCGCTCGAACATCTGCGCGTGTTCGAGGCTGATGCCATTGAAGCTACCGCTCGTCGACAGCCCAGAACCGTTGTATTCGACGATGTAGGGAATGCCGAGATCGCGGCTGACGAGCGCGGCGGCAAAATTGCCGGGACACAAACGCTCGTAGATGTACGCCGGTCTACGAAACGCGAACGCCACCGCGAGGATTGGATAGTAATGCCATGTCGCGTCGAGGAGCGCAATCTCCCCGACCGCGCCCTGTGGCGCCGGCATCACCACCTGCTCCACTTTGAGATCGTCCAGCAGCGGTACGCGGCTCGCCATCAGGCACGTGAACTTGTCTGTCACACCAGCGAGCGCCGTGGCGACCGACGCTGTGTGTTCGTCGCTGGCACCCGATGCGAGCTGGACCCAGTAGTCGGCGCGCAGGTAGGTTCCGGTGCCGGCAATGCGATGCTCCGGCGTCGGCGGCTGCGGCACCGACAACGAGACCGGCTTCACCGACGCGTAGAGCTCGCGCAGTGCCATCGAGCCGCGCTCGACAACGTCCGCACCGGCATCGCGGAGTTGCGGCCGCACCAGTCCCTTGAGCCGGCGCGTAACGAGGTCGGCCGTGCAGAATGCCCATAGCCGCCAGTAAGTTCCGAGCGCTTCCTTGTCGATGCACTCGAGCGCCTGCTCCGCCGGCCAGTAGAACCACGCGCGGCGGCCGGCCTTCAACACCGAGGCGGCAAAACGGATGTGCGAGGATCCCGGCCAGCCGCGGTCCATCCCGATGATGGCGCCGAGCAATTGCGGGCGGCCGGCAAGTTCCGCGAGCGGATCGAGGCAGGTCGCAAGCGGGCCGAGCCGAACATCGATGTGATGCCGCTCCGTGGTTTTCGCCAACCCAGGTTCGGAGACGGTCGTCACAGCGCCGAGGTTTGGCGCGACATACAGGCACGAGTCGAGCGGATCGCTCATCCGCGCGGTTTGGTCGCCTTGATGATCACGTTCCAGCCAAACCAGCGGCCCGCTTTCTCGAGCGAGATCCACTTCTCCGCGCCTTCCGGGAGCTCTTCCTTCACCATCTGTCGCTTGAAGACCTGCGGATTCTCGAATCCCTCGAACATGGCGCGCAGTGCCCGCGCCGTGTAGACCTTGACGAGCGGACGCGCGTCGTTCTCGGTGATTTCGACCTTGCGCGACATGATCTCGCCGATCGAATAGTTTTCGAGCAGGCCGTATTTCACGCCCTGCTCCCACACCAGCCGATGCCAGTAGTGCCACGAGTGCTCGGCGTAGACCATGATGATCGCCTTGCCGCCAGGCTTCAGCACGCGCCGGATCTCGCGGACCACCTGGTGAGTATTCGGGGTGTGGTGGATCACACCGTTGCTGTAGACAACGTCGAACGTGTTGTCGGCGAACGGCAGTCCCTCGGCGTCGTGATGCACGAACTCGCCGGTCAGGCCGCGCAGCGCAAAGTTTTCCTTCGCGTGGGCCAGGTGTCCCGCCGAAAGATCCACGTCGGTAACAATTGCGCCATTGCGCGCGAACATGCTGAGGTCGGTGCCAAGGCCGCCGCCGATTTCGAGCACCTTCTCGCCGGCGTGCCGGCCGAACTCCATCAGCTCGAACGCCCACGGCGAATACGTGCCGTAGCGATACTGCTCGACCTCTAAATACCACTCGAGCGTGTGTGGCTTCGTTGTCTTGGCGTAATGGCTGCCGACCGGATTGTTATTCCACTGGTCCTGGACTTCTTCCTTGTAGGCGTCGCCGGTCGAGAGCCGCCGGTGATCGGCCGGCCGTGTCTCCGCCACCGGCGCCGGCGCTTCAGCAACTGCAACTGCGACCGGTTCGGGCTCGCGCACCGATCGACGGACCGCCGCCGGTTTGATCTCGCCGCGCAGAAACCGCCAGTCGTTTTCGACGTGCCGCTGCCAGGAGAACGAATCGATGACGGCCTGCCGCGCGTTACGGCCAAGCGCCGACGCGATTTCAGGGCGTTCCACGAGTCCGACTACGGCGTCGACGAACTCCTTGACGTCGCCGGGGGTGCACAGCACCGCGCGCTGGTCGGTCACGCGCAAGTCGGCACGCGACAAGTCGGCTGCGCGCAACGCCGGCGACAGCACTTCACCAAGTTGTTCGAGATCGCTGCCGACCACGCCCTCGCCCATTGCCATGTACTCGAACAGCTTCGTCGGCGATCCGAAGAATTTGCTGTCGACCATGTGGCTGTTGTGCGGCGAGACATAGATGTCGCACGCACCGAGCAACCGCGCGCCCTCGTCCTGGGGCACTCGGCCGACGCTCTTCACCCGGCCGGAGAGGTTGTGCTGCACGACCGCGGCATCGACGAGGTGTTTGTGCGTGCCGTCGCCGATCAGCAGGAATTTTGCTCGCGGCGATCGCGCGCAGATTTCGGGGATCGCCTCGGCCAGCACGTCGATGCCGTGCCATCCGCCAAAGGTGCCGGTGAAACCGATGACGCGATCATCGGGCGCGAACCCGAATTCCGAGCGCAACGCCGCCTTCGATTGGGCCGAGGGCGGCGCATACGCCGCCGGATCCGCGCCGTTCGGGTTAACGAGAATCTTGGCCGGATCCACGCCGCGCTCGATCAGGGAATCGCGAATCACTTGCGACACGACCGTGATCATCGTCGCCTGGCGAAACGCCGCGTCTTCAGCGGCGATGAAGACGTCTTCGTTCTCGAGACCGACGCCACCAAAGCTGCGGGTCATCGAGATTTCCGATCCGTTGTACTCGACGAAGTAGGGAATGCCGAGCTCCAGGCTGAGCGCGGCGCCGCAGAAATTGGCCTGGCAGAGGCGCTCGTAGATGTAGGCCGGCTTCAGGCCTTGCAACGCCAGTTTCAGTTGCGGGTAATAAAACCAGTGCGCGCCAAGCAAATCGGTTTCCGAAGAGGTTTCCGACGCCTTCGGCATCACCACCTGGTGCAGTCCGTCACGATCGAGCATCGCAAAACGGCTCGCCATGAAACAGACGAACCGTTCGGTCACCGCGGCGAGTTCCTTGGCGACGTAGCACGTGTGCCCGTAGCTGCCGCCGGAGGTGATCTGCGCCCAGAAATCCGTGCGCAGATAAACGCCGACGCCCGGCATCGGATGCGCGCGGGTCGGAACCGATCCTCCGGGGACCGGAACCGGGTGGGCATTGCGGATCAGGTGGTCGAGCGCGGCGCGCGAGCGCTCCGCGTATTTCTTGATCGCCGGCTCCTCGGCGGGCGCCGCGGTGACGACGGCGGTCGGCTGCACCTCGCCCGTCGCCACCCGGTACATCCGAACGGGAAGAGCGAACGCGTGCCGGAGCCGGTCTTTGGCGCGAATGAACTTTCGCCGGGCGCGAATGGAGGCTAGAAAGATCCAAAGCCGCCAATAGCTGCGCAGGCGCTCGCGGTCGATGACCTCGATCGCCTGCTCGGCGGGGAAGTAAAACCACGCGCGTTTGCCGCGCCGCAGCACCTCCCCGGCAAGCCGCATATGCGGCCGGCCGGCCCAACCGGTGTGCATCTCGATGACGACGCCGTCGAGGAAGGACAGGCGCTCGAATTCCTCGAGCGGAGACGGGCACGGCAGCAGCGGCTGCGGCGGAAGGTCGAGCCGGTGACGTTCGGTTGTCGCATCAAGCCCATCGTGTTTGACGACGCGGACGCAGTCGACAAACGGCCCGACGTACAAACAAGACGCCACGCTTATTCGGTTCCTTCCTGCCGGTTGAACAGCAGATCTTCGACGTGAAGCGATACCGCCGTCGTTTCGACGATCTCATCGAACGCAATCGGCGCCTGGCCGCCGGTTGCGATCGCGTCGCCCAGCAGGCTGAACTCCTCAGCGTGCCCCTTGTCGGGATCGCCGCCGCTCTGCCAGAGCACGCTGCCATCACTGCCGCGGATCATCTTCTGGAAGTTGTCGACGATGTAGGCTTCGCCGTCGCAGAAGACTTCGATGCGCTCCTTGCTGAGGCCCGTCTTCGGACCGAGCGCCGTGTAGACCAGGTTCGCAACGCTGCCGTCTTCGTAGCTGATCGTCGCCGAGAAGTTGTCGTTGCGGAGATACGGCAGCGAGCCTGGATCGATCGACGTCGCCGATATCGAGCGCACTTTCGAGCCCGTCAGCGACCGGAATACATCGTACATGTGACAGGCTTCGCCGATGTTGCGGCCGCCGCCCTGCGCGCCATGGACCCAGCTGTCCATCGGAATGTAGCCGCCATTCAGACGGTACTCGATCATCAGCGGCGCGCGTCGATTCGCGACCAGCTTCTTGATCTCGGTGACCGCCGGCGAGAAACGCCGGTTGAATCCCACCATCAACAACGGCTTGTGCTCGAGGCTGTTGTAGGCCGAGACGACCTCATCGAGACCTTCCCAGGTGATCGCCAGCGGTTTCTCGACGAATACGTGCTTGCCGGCCCTGAGGCTCTCGACGACGGGGCCGACGTGCTCGTGGTGCCGCGTCGCAATCACCATCAAGTGAAACGACGGATCGTCGAGCACGGTCTTGAGCTCGGACGCGAGCACTTCAACGCCGTTCTCGCGCGCGAAGTTGCCACCCTGGGCATTGTTGCGAGTGACGACGCCGCGCAGGAAGTAGCGATCCTTGCGCTTCTTCATCTGCGGCACGAGCATCGCCATGCCGAACGCGCCGGCGCCAACCAGCGCGTAGTTGATCAGTTCCGGCCGCGGCGGCTTGTGACCCCGGACGGTGATGCGCGTCGCATCCTGCGGTTCCGGGAGCGGACGGGTGTCATCCGGATAACGAATCAGGACCCCGAGCGGCGGCGTCCCCGCCTGTCCGGCAAGGGCCTTGTAGGCCGCCGTCGCTTCTTCGACGGTAATGACGCGATCGATCAGCGTATCGACGTTGACGCGGCCGTTGGCGATCAATTCGAGATACGACTGCATGTTGCGATTGAGCGTCCAGCGCACGTACGCGAACGGATAGTCTTTGCCTTCGGCCTCATAGCTGTTGTCGTAACGGCCGGGCCCGTACGATGTGCTCATCAACAGGTCGATTTCCTTGCGATAGAACACCGGGCGCTGCACGTTGAGGCCGACGTCGCCGACGATCACGACCGCGCCCTTGGGCCGCGTCACGTCCATCGCCAGGTTGATGACCGAATCCGACCGCGTCGCCGCCGTCATCAGCGTCTTGTCGGCACCCATGCCGTTGGTGCGATCGCGCACCAGCGTCTTGAACGCCTCCGGATCCGACGCGCCGGCCTCCATGCCAAGCGCTTTCGCGCGCGCGACGCGCTCCGGATCGAGATCGAGACCGATCACCTGGCAACCTGCGCTGCGCAGCAGTTGCACCGTAATCTGGCCGATCAAGCCGAGCCCCAGCACCGCGACGCGATCGCCCAGCTGCGGAGCCGCGCGGCGGACGCCCTGCAACGCGATCGATCCGATCGTCGCCGACGCCGCGGCGCTGACCGAGCAGCCGTCCGGGATGCGGCACACCAGGTTGCGCTTCACGTTGACGTAGTCCGCGTGATTCGCCTGTCCGGCACCGGCGCAGGCGACCAGATCGCCGGCGGCCAGGTCGGTAATGCCCGCGCCGACCGCCACCACCTCGCCCGCCACTGAGTAACCGATGTTCCAGCCGGTTTGATCCATCTCGCTGTAAGGCAACCCGCCGGCGTTGGCCGGCGCCATCGACACTTCGACGGTATCCAGCGTCAGCTTCGATGCGCCGCCGTTGGCGGTTGATACCACGACGGTGACCTGCCGCGAATCACCCGGGTCAAAAATCAGGAAGTCCTCGAACTTGCCGGCGTCGAACGTTTTCGAGCCGAGCCACTTGTCCCGCGCCGCATTGAGGATGCCGATCGCGATCGCGCCGCTGTGCACGGTGCCGGCAACGCGAATCAGCGGCACCTGCCCTTCGGGGACGTCGAGCGCGCGGGTCATGATCTGGTAGCCGGCCGCGGAGTCGTCGGTCGTCACGTCGATGCGGCCGTCTTTTTCCTCGAACGCGACGGCCAGCGCCTTGGTCCACTGCAACGCGCCGGAACTGACGACCTCCGCGAGCTTCACCGGCGCGGCCGGCTTGAGCTGCGCCATCTGCCGGCGGGCAATCGACGCGATGCGGCGCGCCGCCTTTTCCGGATCGCGTAACGACGCCTTGAAGTAGTGCTTCGCGAGGCTGGCATAGGCGGCGCCTTTTTCCACGGCGCTGGCGCTCTCGGCGGTCGCGACGAGCGGCGCCTTCAGCGGCGCGAGCTCCGTTCCGACGCTGACCAGGGAATACTGCACCCGTACCAGCACGCTGCCCGCTTCGACGGCCGGGCGCGGCACGCGAGCCACGACCGCACCACTGCTATTCATCAAGATCTGACGCATAAGCTCTTTCTTCTTTTCTCAGTGAGTACGCGCGCGCTGCGCGTCCAGTTCGGCGAACGCCCGGTCGCGTTCGGTTTGCGGCAGGCGCGACGTCGCAAATACGCATCGCAGCCGCGCCGGCGCGGACGGTGCGGTGATCACCAGCACCTGCGACGGCCGGCGCACACCATAGCCGGCCGACACCCATCCGTCCTCGATCTGCTGCACGTAATCGGTATCGTGATGCAGCAGCATCCACGCCTGTTGATTGCCGCGGCTCACGTGGCAATCGCCATCGACCAATTCCGCGGTGACGTCGGGATCGAAATGAAACCGCCAGATGACGTCTCCCGGCCGTTCGCCGTCGACGGTATCGGCAAGCGCCACGATCGGGCGCTCGGCATCCATCCAGAGTTCCCGTCGCGGTGTCACCGGCGGCGATAACCGCCGGTAGCCGTCATGCCCGCCGCGAAAATACCCGCCGCGGCCGCCGGCAAAGGCGACATCGCACGGGTGGGCATCGTAGTGGAGCTGCCACAGGGCATCGGGGCCGATGAAGCGATTCAACTCTTCGTTAGCGATCTGGACGACGTTGTGGAAGGCCGTGCTGCGGAAGCGGTTCCGCCACTCCCTGGAAGCAGTATAGAGGTACGCGCCGCAATCGGAGAGCACATTGAGGCCGTCCAAAACAAGTTCGAAATGCGTGATGTCGTTGTGGCCGTGGCCACCCCGGCCGTGCATCCCAACCTCCCCGCAGTCAACGATCACGTGAGAGGACGCATTGCGGAGCACATAGAATCCGCCCGCCGGAAAGGCGCGCGATTCCACACCAGGGGTGGAAGGCAGTGCGTCAAAGGCGGCCGCGGCCTCCGGTCCAAGCAACCAGAAGGACTCTTCCCAGAACAGGCCTGCCGACGCTTTCAAAGTTGCCCGCTTGAAGCGGCTCGCTCCCGTCGACAACAGGTAGCGATGGTCGTTGAGGCGTTGCGACCCGAGCTTCTGCACGCGCCCATCGTCGGCATCGCCGATCAGCGGCGCGAGGCCGCCGGGCTTCGTATAGCTCGCGACGAAATCGAACATCCGGTTCAGGCGATCGAGGTTCGCTTTCGGGACTTCGACGCCGTGCCGTTCGAGCAGCAGATATGACGTGAGAAATAACTCGAGGACCAGACGATGGTAGGCCGTTGACTGCTCGAAATCGACGCCGTCATCCGAGACCTGGTTGAAGATCTCGTCGGTGACGATCGACCGCCCCAACTCTAGCCATCGGCGTCCATCTGCCGTGTGGCGGAAGAACACGCCAAGAAACACCAGACCGGCGCCGTCACTCAAATAATGGTTGCCGTTGACGTCGCCGCGCTCGAGATGCTGGACGATGAACTCGCCGTGTGAGTACAAGCTCCGCAACATCGCGCGGCGGAAGGCGGGATCCGCGCAGGGGCGCGATTCCGCCATGAAATAGAAGCCCCAGATCCAGCTGATCGCTCGCAGCGCGACGTCCATCGCGCAGGCCCAGTTGACGCTGTAGGCAAACGGATTGGTCGCAATCCAGTCTTCGATCTCGGCGCGATATTCGGCGGCGTACTTGTCGTCACCGGTCAACCAAAACGCCTGGCCGAGCGCCGTGAAATGCTGGCAACGCGAAAGTTCCCACGGCACCTTCACGTCAGTCGGCTTGTCGAGCTCCATGTACTGGATGTCCCGGCAGTACTCGATCGGGTAGTGGCGCCCGCTCTTGAAGTCATCAAGCCAGGGCAATCGCGCGCCGAGCGCCTTGACACCGGAGCCGAGAAGGTCGAACTCATGCCGCAACGCCGCATCAGCGGCGGCGATCAGCGCCGCACTACCGTCGGGATATCGCGCGCGATATGCGCGCGCGTGCGCCGTGGCATCCCCGGGATTCACGAAGAATGGCTTTGCCGCCAGTGCCGTCCACAGCGCGTCGAGCGACGCGGCGCCGCTGTCGCCAAGAATCGTCGCGTCACTCAATCGCCGCGGATAGATCAGCGCCCACGGCCGGCGGGTGCGTCCACGCGCGCTTTCGGCAAGGCGCGCCATCAGTTGGCGCGGCGGCATGCGGAGCGCTTTGCGCCCTCGCCGCAGGAACGTCTCCAGCGTCATCAGGACAGGAATTTGCGCAGCACAGCGGCCACGCGGCCGGCGGTCTTGCCGTCCCACAGCGGCGGCTTGCGCTGCGTATCGTGCTCGTGCGCCATGGCCTGTGCAAACCCGGCGAGAATCGCGGCCGTCTGCGTGCCGACAAGCCGATTGGTGCCGTGCGTGATCGTCACGGGCCGCTCCGTGTTCTCGCGCAGCGTCAGGCACGGAATGCCGAGCGCCGTCGATTCTTCCTGCAAGCCGCCCGAATCGCTGAGGATGATTCGCGCGTGCGAAGTCAGGCTGAGGAAGTCGATGTAGCCGAGCGGCTCGGTGAGCGTCACATTCGTCAACAGGTGGTCGATGCCAAACGACGCGAGCCGTTCGCGCGTTCGCGGATGAACGGGAAAGACGATCGGCACCTGCTTGGCGATGATGGCAATCGCTTCGAGGATGCGCGTCAGCACGACGGGATCGTCGACGTTCGACGGCCGATGCAGTGTCATCACGCCGTACTGCTTCTCCTTCAGCGTCAGCCGGCCGGCGAGCCGATCGAGCGTGGCCATCGGCAAGTGGCGCAGCAGCGTGTCGATCATGATGTTGCCGACGAGATGAATGCGCTCCTTCGGCACGCCTTCTTTGATCAGGTTCTCGTCGCCGTCGGCCGACGGCGTCAGCAGCAGGTCCGCCAGGCAGTCGGTGACAAGGCGGTTGATCTCCTCAGGCATCGCGCGATCGAAACTGCGCAGGCCCGCTTCGAGATGCGCGATCGGAACATGCAGTTTCGCGGCCACCAGCGATGCCGCCATCGTCGAGTTGACATCACCGACGACGACAACGAGATCGGGACGCTCTGCGAGACAGGCTTCCTCGAAACCGATCATCACCTTCGCCGTCTGCACCGCGTGACTTGCGGATCCGACCTCCAGATTGCGATCGGGCGCGGGCAATGCCAGTTCACGGAGGAACGACTTGGACATCGCCTCGTCGTAATGCTGTCCCGTGTTGACAAGGACCTGGCGGATCTCCGGCGCATCCTTCAGCGCTTCCATGAGCGGCGCGATCTTCATGTAGTTGGGCCGCGCGCCGACGACGTGGACGATGGTCTTCAAATCGATGCTCTCAATGAATTATTGACCGGTTAGCCGGCGAACGATGCGCGGGACGCGAAACGTCTGGTAGAGCGGCGTTTGCGACCCGGCGGCAGGGACCTGCATCTGGAGCCACAGCGGCACCTGCTTGCCGTCAACGATCCTGCCGACGGCGGCCACGCACGAGGCCGGAGCGCCTTCGACACGAAGGCCGGTGAAGCGGAGGTACTCGAGGTTGTCGTATCCAGACAGGAACACCGGCACGAACGCCTGAGCGCGTTCGCGGTCGACCGGCCGCTCGATCGTCATCGTCGACGATAGATCGTGCCAGTTGGCATCGACGGCGTAGGACGCGCGAATGGTAAATGGCTCGCGGCCTTCGCACGCACCCGGATCAAATCGGATCGCCAGCAAGTCGGCGGCGAGCAGAATCGAACCGGGCATGCGATCCTGCCCCGTCCACGCGACCTTGACGACGTCGCCTTCATATTGGAGCGACAGGGGTTCGACGGCCGCTGCTTGATACGAGCGGATCAAGTCCTTCACGCGGCCGGTTTGCACCATCCGGACAACGGCCAAGGCCGCTGCGAGGGTCGCCACCAGCAGCGCAATCGCCGCGCCGGTACGCAGCCATTCGGTACGGCGCCAGTCACGATAGCGCGCGCTCGCCACGATCAGCAGCGCGTACCACGGCAGGAAACGAAGATGAAACCAGTGCCGCTGCTCGTATTCGATCGCCGGGTAACCGGCGAGAAACAGAGAGACGAGCGCCAGCGCGATGGCGAGCTGCGTGGACGTTGCCGCGGTCACGCCAATCGCCGCAAGCAGCAGCACAGGACCGGCCGGCGATAGCGCCGACAGGACACGAGACGCTACGTCGAAAATCGCCTTGCCCGGCAGCGATCCAGGTGCCTGAAGTTCCAGCCCGCTCGCCAGCGTAAAGATCGTCGAACCATAAGCGTGCAGCAGCAGGTCCGCCGGAAAGGTCGATACCAGGCCCGCGTAAAGGCGGCCGGACGCCGTTTCATATTCAGGGGTGCAAGTCGTATAAGCGGGATCGCCGACTACGCGAGTGGCATAGTCGAACACTCGTACGGCAACAGAGGTATCGAGGAACTGATCGCTGAATTGATACGGCGCCGGGCCAATGCCCATCGCCCCAACGAGCGGCGTCGAGAGGCCAAGAAGCGAATAGTGAAACTGGCAGGCTCCGGTCGTGCCGAGGCTCGCAACCACCGGCCAGCCGGCAACGACGAACGTAATCACGATAGTGGCGATGGCCGCTGCGCGATCCAGGAGCGGGCGATGCAGACAGATCGCCGCGACCAGTGCGCCGAGCGGCAGCATGATGACGAGATCGCCTCGAAAGCCCCAGCCGACGCCGCAAATCACACCGTATGCGGCGGCCAGCAGCAGCGTCGTGCGACGGCTGTAGCGGCGAACCGCCAGCAGGCTGAGAATGAACAGCGCTGCCAATACGAACGGCGCCTTGCTGTAATCACGCAGTGACAGCAGCTGGGTGAGGTTGCCGCGTGCCGCGGTCAACACCAGCGACAGCACTGCGGCGATCGGCGGCGACGCGATGACCCGGAAAATCGCGTAGAGCGCCACCGTCACCACCCCGCACATGATGGCGACGAAAATGTCGAGTGACGTCCACGTGATGCCCGAGATCTTCCAGAATGTGCCGACGGCGCGATACAGGTATACCCACGAAGCATTCCAGACCACCGGTCCGGTTTTCAGATCTGCCGGCAGCTCGGCGCAGCTGAATTGATTGCGCTTCAGCGTCAGGAATTCGCGTAGTGCAGGGACTTCCGCCGCCGGCATCGTAAAGCCGTGTCCGCACGAGACCATCACCGCAGGAGCGAAATTCTCCTGGTAGAAGAACGGCTGAATCCCTGACGCGCGATAGGCGCGCATCGCGGCAATCGCGAGGACGACCGATACCAGCGCGAGGGCGATCGCAATCCACGGATCGGACCGGCGCAGACCGTTCACCATCTGTCTCCCAGCACGGGACTCATGAATCGCGGCAGCTTGATCGCTTGATGCAGCGCGAGCGTGTGCCAGTCGGGCTGCAGCGCGACCTGCAGCCACAACGCAGGCGCAGCCGCGCGATCGACGCGCGCGACTGATGCGATGCACGCGCTCGAGGCACCCGTAACTTGCAGCCCAGAGAACGCCTGGAACGTTTGCGTTCGAGATTTCGACGCGAAGACCGGAACGAAAATCTTGGGTGGCTGCTCGCCGGGAGCCGGCCGTTTCACTTCGATGTCTGTTGAGAGATCGAGGTCGGCCGATTGCGCTTCATATCGAGGGCCGATCAGCAGCGGACCGGACCCGGCGCAACCGTCCGATGACAACTGGATCGACAGCAGCTCCGACCGGCGGCGGTCATCCTCAGGCCCCTCGAATGGCGTCTCGAGATCGACCTGCACCGCGTCACCAACGGATGCAATCGGCAGCGTCGTTGATGGCGTCGCGAGGTAGGCGTCAAAAAGCGTCGATGCGGACCGCTGCTGAACCTGTCGTACGACGGCGAGCGCGACCGCCAGCGCCGAGATGCCGACGATGAGCGCGATCACTCCCGAGCGATATGCGGACCACCATGAGCCGTTCCGCCGAGATGCGAGTTCGCCGGCGACGATCAGCGCTGCAAACCAGGGCACGAACCGCAGGTGGAACCAGTGCCTGCCCTCGAACTGGATCGCCGGATACGCGCAGATGAAAAGAACAACGGCGGACCAGGCAAGCCCCAGACGCATCGATCGCGAAAACACGACGATGGTGGCGGCGAGGACCGCGAGTAGACCGAATTGCGACAGCGCAGCGGTCGGCGCGTGAAGCGCGCGGTACACGGCCGGCATCCCCAGCGAGGACAACGGCGCTACGCGCTCCCGTAGGTCCGGAACCTCGAGCGCCCATCGGAAAATGAAAAGCACCGAGCCGTACGCGCGAACCAGAAGGTCTGCCGGGAATGTCGCGCCCATCTTGAAGTACAGCTGGCCGGATGCGACGTCGTAGATCTGCTGGCAATACGGCGGCACCGGCGCGCCAAGCACGCGCGTCGCATAGTCGCCCGTCTTGAGGATCGCGAAGGTGTCCGTCAGGTTGTCGCCAAAACGATAGATCGGCGACGCAAGCGCCAGGTCGTTCGTCAGTGGCGTCGTCAAACCAAGCAGCGCGACGTGAAACTGGCAGCCGCCGCGGTCAAGCCCTCGCAGGATCGGCAGGGCGACGATCGCGGCCGCAGCGACCAGCGCGGCGGCGGCGGCAACATTACGCACGGCGTTCGCGCGCCAGCTGCCGGGTAGAAATGCCAGCACGACCACCGCGCCGAGCGGCACCATGACGGCAAGGTCACCGCGAAACCCATAACCGATCGCGACGATGACGCCATAAAGCGCGGCACCGGCGATCGTCGCGACCCTGCTCATCGGCTTGATGATGAGGACGCCAAGCACGACGAGCGCACCGAGGACAAACGGCGCCTTGCTGTAATCACGCACTGAGAGCAACTGCACCAGGTTCGCCGGCGACAGCGTCAGCAAGAGGGCCAGCGGCGCAGCGATTCGCCATCCGGACACGATCAAGAACAGCGCATACAGCGCCAGTGTCGCCGCGCCGCACAGCACCGCCCCGAGATAGTCGACCGCCGGCCACGACACTCCGGTGATTCGCCACACCGTGGCGGTCGCGTAATACAGGTAATACCAGTTCGCGTGTGCCGCCGCTTCGATCGGAATCACGGCGACGCCGCGAGGAAGGTCATCGCACGAAAAACTCTCGGCGTGCTGATGCAGGAACGCCGTCAGCGACGATGGCGGCTCGGCCGCGAGACCAAAACCACGCCCGCACGCAACCATAACGGCCGGGCCGAAGTTTTCCTGGTAGAAGTAAGGCCGCTCCCCGCCCGCTCGGAAATCCTTCAGCGCGGTGAACCCGATGGCGGCCGATACCGCAAACAGCAGAGCGGCGAGAACGGCGTGATGCGTGCGCGTCATCAATGCCCGGCGCCGTGACGGCGCGACGCCGCAAGCGACTCGACCTTGCCACTGCCGCGGTTCGGATAGCGATTGAGCACTACCCACTTCAACCAGCTGAAGATGATGTCGGAGATCGACTGAACGATTGCGCTCACGCGCGTGCCGGTCCCTTTACCGCGGCCTCGCTTGTAAAAAGCGACCGGCACCTGCACGAACGAGGTGCCCGCCCAATACAGCTTCATCATCACTTCGGGATTGGTGAAGGAGCCTTCCGATTCCAGCTGCAGCGATTGCGCAAGGCGCGTCGGGCACACGGTGACGTTCTGAAAATCGTCGAACGGCAGCTGAAACAGGATGCGAATCAACAGGTAGTTCGTCAGCGAGACGACGCCTTTATAAAGACTATCGGAGCGGCGGCGGAGCGTGTCGAATGAAAACGATCCAGGCCTGGCGCCCTGCAGCACGTCGTACTTTGCCAGCGCGCCGAACACCGGGCGGAACGCCTCGATGTCGTACGCCCAGTCGACCGTCTGCGCCATGAAGTACTGCTTCGTCGCCGCACCGATGCCTCGGCGGTAGCAGAAACCGGGACCACGATTGCGGTCGTTCTTGAGCGGCGTGAGCCATGCCCGCGACCGCTGCAGCTCCTGCATGATCGCCCACGTGCGATCGGTGCTGCCGTCATCGATCAGGACGAGCTCGAAATCGTCCGAGACACTCCGTAAGAACGCTTCTGCCTTTGCGACGTACTCGGCGACGTTTTCTTCTTCGTTGAGCGCCCATCCCAGCATCGAGAGGCTGGGCCGCGCGGACGACAGCCTATCGATCAATGGTCGTACTCCGCTCGGCTGGTGCGAGGCGCTCGAGCCAGCAGGGCCACTCCCGCGATTCCGCTCGCGCCGCTGCGTGCGCAAGACACCAATCGGCCCACGGCCTCAGGCTCCAGCGGAAGAAGCGCGCCCCGTCGACCTCGAAGGTGGTGTAGGTGGCTGCATCAGGCTTCATCAAGGCGATCACTGCTGATGGCGATGGCAGCCGCTGGAACTCCGGTTGCAACGCCTTGCGCTCGACCATCCGCGAATGCCCTGTCGAGTCGACGATCGTCGTCGAATAAGTCTCCGGAGCATAAACGCTCGATGGATATCCAGCTTCTGCGCGCGAGTCGATCACGTGGATGAAGCTGCTCGTGTTCTCGCTCACGCCCAGACCGAGAAACGTCGCGCCGCGATCGAGCATGCGTTGATAGCTTGAATCGGCACCGAAAGGATCGACGTTCGACGGCTTGACGCCGGCGACGAATGCAGCATGGGGTCCCAGCGCTGTCACGCAAAAGTCAGGATCGAGGCTGCGCACCGTACCTTTCGTTCGTCGAAACATTTCCGGCAACAGTCCGATCACAGAGGGCGTGATTCGGACGTTGAACGTTGGCCCCGACCGGAGGTATTCCTGGTGCGTCGTGTGAAACGGGTAGGACGGCATCACGAGCGTACCAGATGCGCCGATCCACCCGCGCAGCGCCGCCAACATTCCCGTACTGTCGATGCCTGCTCGAGCCAGCCAGTCCACCGATGACTGCACGTAGAGAATTCCGTCGTGCGGGGCGCCAAGCCGTTCCAGTATTGCCGCGCCTGCAGCTTCAGTCGGCAACGCCGCACCACTCGAGCGCTACGCACGCCAGATTGCCCGCAACGAGTCCGAGATGCGTCAGATCGAACGACTCATCGTTGCCGTGAACGTTCTTCCCGCCGCCGGGACCGTACAGACAAGCAGCTTCCGTCGCGCCACGACGCGCGCTTCGGTAATGGCGCAGGTCGCAATGACCGGCAATCACGCTTTCGACGAGCGTCTTGCCCTGCCGGCGCAGCACGGTTCTCGTCAATGCCTGCGCGATATCGTTCATTGGATCGCCGACGACAGGCGGTGTTTCGAGACCGGCGAATTCGACTCGGGCCGGTTCATTGAGCGGCCAATCCGCAGATGAGGAGAGCGCCGCGAGCACTTGCTGCAGTTCGCGACGCGCCCAGTCGCACGTCATCGGCGGCGGGAAGCCAAATTGCCCCTCGATGACGCACGAAGCTGGAACCGAGCCGGGCCACACGCCGCCGGCGACGGCGCCGATGTTCACAAATAGCGGCGCCTCTCGCGGTCCCCACGCTTTGCCATGCTCGGCGTTTTTCTCCTTCACAAGCCGATCGAGCGCTGCCACAACGTGGCCGATCGCCATTACGGGATTGGGTCCAGGCGACGTCGCGTGGCCGGCAACGCCCTTCAAGTGGATCCGGAACGACACGTGTCCCATGTGCGACACGATGAAGCGTTCGGGCCAGGTGCCGTCGACGATGATCACGCCATCTGCCGTATGACCGCGTTCGACCGACGCCAGCGATCCGTTGCCGCTCGATTCATCCTCGATCACGCTCGCGATCGAAAAGTCGCCGCGAAGCTTCACGCCGGCAGCCCGCAGCGCTTCAGCCACTAGCAGGCACTCGACGATCCCGGCCTTGTCGTCGCAGGCGCCGCGGCCGTAAATCATGTCGCCGTGGATCTCGCCGCCGTACGGAGGATGCATCCACGTCTCCGGCATGTCGACCGGCACGGTATCGATGTGCGCGTTGAGCAGCAACGACCGGCCGCCGCCGGCGCCGCGACGCGTGCCGACGACACATGGACGTCCCGCATACTTTCGCGGTGTAGCGTTGAAGGCGGCCAGCGTCGACAGCTCCACGGGATCGACGTCGAATGAATCGATGTCCAGCCCGATCGCCTCCATGCGATCGCGCACCAGCGATTGCGCGGCTGCCTCGTCTCCTACTGGGCTGGGCACGCGCACCAGCGCCTGCAGTAACTCGCGCGCCGACGGCAGCAATTGCTCGATCGCCGCCAGCACGCGTGCTTCGGTTGACGCGATCCGGTTCATGGCGCCGGTGGCTCCATCGGCGCCACAAGGCCTGCGCGCGTCACCGTCACGTGATTCTCGAGCGACATACCAAGAAGATTGTTCGCCATGATGACGCGGTAGTCACCATCGTCGGGAATGTCGATGACCACCGAGAACGGACCGGTCTGGCGGACGTGCAGCTGCGTGATCCATTCGACGCCGCGCACGACTCCGAATGTGACGCCGCCCTTGTCGATGCGACCCTCCGCGACGAACGCGGTGTGTTTCTTGAGCGGGCGGTCTTTCATTTCGACCAGGTATAACAACGGCGCGCGGCCGCCAACGCCCCCGGCCCCGTCAACCTTCCAGCTGGCGCCGTTCATCGTCAGCGTCGATGACATCGTCTTTACGTCCTGGGCCGCAAACGGCGTCGATGACTGCCGTAACAGTCGTTGCGCTTCATGCCGCGACAGATCGGCTGGGAATGTGTAAACGGCCGGAGGATTCTCTCGCCCCTCCACGCCGGTGATGGTCGCGTACGGCGTCGCACGCTCCCATTGCGGCGGAAGACGCATCTCCATCAACACCGGAAATTGTTGCGGATCCGCGATGCGTGACACACGCATCAGGCACGAGCGTGCCGATTCTGGAAGCTCGAGCCCGCGGAAGGCGAATGGTTCCTGGGCGCGATCAATCGAACCCGGGCTGCGGAAGTAGACCGGGAACACGAGCTCGAACGGATCGTCGGCGAGCGGCATCCGTACGGACTTGGTGTGCGAGAAATCGTAGGCGGGATTCTGGGCGTCGTATCTAAGCGTCACCGGCACGTCCAGTTGATCGCACTTGGGCCCGCCCAGATCCACCACCAGATAGGCGGCATGAACGCCATCGTCCGCGGGCAGCGATTGCACAAGGCCCGGCATGGCGCCGGTAGGCGTGACGTCGACATCGACGCGCGGCGCCGAGACGATCGACCGAATCACTGCCGGCGTGTGCTGGCGCTGATACGCCCGCAACACCGAGAGCGGCGTGGCAATGACGAAGGCTACGACCGTGCAGAGGATCGCGGCTTTCAGCGCGGAGTCCCGCCAGCCGGCCCGCGGCGTGAATGCGGCGAGCGACGTTTGCCCTTTCCGGGCGGCGAGCGCTGCCCGGCCGATCAGCGAGAGCGTAAAACCAAGCACCCACCAGCCCAGGAACTCCAGATGAAATATGTGGCGTTCCTGAAACTGCAGCGCCGGATACGCCGCGACGTAAAACACGAACAGCGCGGCAAATAATCCCAAGTGAATGCTCGCAAAGCTGAGCGTCACAAGCGCGATCGCGAACGCCCATGGCCACACTCCGCCGAGCGTGCGCGCGAGCCACGCGCGAGCTTCGAATACCGCGCGCATGCGGCCTTCGACGTACGGAGGCGGCATCAACGCCGACGTCGTCACCGAATATGGCAGTTCGGTGATTCGCACGGCCGAGGCGTAAACCCGTGCCAGCAAGTCGGCCGGAAAATCGATCGCGATGTCGCGCAAGTACTGAGACGCGGCGCGATCGTAATCGCCGCCGTACATCCGCAGGAACTCGTGGCGTCCGAGCCGGCGATCCGAGTAGTTGTCGATCATCGCCAGTGCCAGCTCATCGCGATATTCGAAGCCCCACTCGTAGAGGCGGCTGTTATCGACACCGAGGTCGTGGCTGAACGCAGGTGTCAGCCCCAGCAACACGAGATGCTGGCTCGAGCTGCCGCCGCCGGTGTTGTAGACGGCCAGCATCGGCAGCATCGCCATGACAACCGCAGCGATGTAGGCAGCAACCGCGCCGAGACGCGTGGTCCACGCCTCGCGCCAACCGATCGGAAGAAACGCGACGAACAGCACTACGAACGCCGGCATCGCCACCATGACGTCGTTGCGGAAGCCCATCCCGATTCCGGTGACAACGCCTGCGGTGGCGGCAAGAAGGATCGTGCGCCGCTTCGCGAAGGGGCCGCCGACAAGGCGCAAGGCGATCAGCACCAGCGCCAGGACAAAGGGCGCTTTCGCGAAGTCACGCAGGTGCGGCAGGTTATTCAGCTGCAGCGTCGAGACCGTCATCAGCGCTGCAATCACCACGCTCAAGGGGATGCCCATGCCCTGGCGGAGAATCGCGTAGGTCAGGGCGATCGCCGTGCCGAACAGGAGTGCGAACAGCGGAGTCAGCGCACTCCAGGCGACGTGGCCGCGCACTTTCCATGTCTCGCCGACCGCCATCATCAGGTAGCGAAACGCGCGCTGCATCGGCCGCAGCGCTTGCGGCTGCGGCGGCGCCGACAAGGACGAGCACGATACTTCGTCGGTCGCCTGCGTCAGGAACGCAGTCAGCGGCGGCGACTGCAGCGGTTCAGGGTTGACGAAGCCGAAACCACACGCCTGCATCACCGCGGCGCCGAACTCTTCCTGGTAAAACCTCGGCTTGCCGCCTGATGCCCGGAAGAACGGCACGTACCAGGTCGCAACCGCGAAGGCGATCGCAAACAGCAGGGCACCGGCCGCGACGTCACGACGACGTCGCGCGGCAAACGATGACTTATCGGAAAGCACGCTAATGCAATTCGGACTTGCCCGATCCCGTCACGATCGGAATCTCGCGCATCCAGAGCTGCTTCTCCCACACGCGGCGATTGGCTTGGTACCAATCGATGGTCTTGAGCAGTCCCTGGTCGAACGTCACAGCCGGCTCCCAGCCGAGCAGCCGGCGCGCCTTCGCGGCATCCGCCGTGTGCCGGAACACCTGCCCCGGCCGCTCGCCGACGTAGGTGATCAACGACTCCGGCTTCTTCATCAGCCTCACGATGTGATGGGCGACATCGGCCACGCTGAGGCTTTCGGCGGTGCCGATGTTGATCACTTCTCCCACGACCTGCTCGCGCGGTGCGTGAATGATGCGATCGATCGCGTCGCAGGTGTCGTCGACGAACACCCAATCGCGCTTGGCGACGCCCTGGCCGTGCAGGCGCAGCGGCTCGTCGAGCAGGCAGCTGGTGATGAACCGCGGCACGGCTTTCTCGAGGTGCTGGCGCGGTCCGAAATTGTTGAATGGCCGCACGATTACCGCCGGCAGGTGGTAGGTCGCCCAGTACGAGTACACCAGCCGATCGGCGCCGGCCTTGGCGCTCGCGTATGGGCTCAGCGGCTTGAGCGGATGCTCTTCGCTCATGAGCGCCGACTCCGCGGTGCCGTAGACCTCCGACGTCGAGATGTGGACGAATCGCTCGATCCGATCGGCAAACCGCAGCACGGCGTTTGAGATCACCTGCGTGCCGAGCACGTCGGTCTCGAAGAAATGGTAATTGTCGAAGATCGAGCGCGTGACGTGCGTCTCGGCGGCAAAGTGCACGACGACGTCGGCGCGCCGCATCAGATTTTCGACCAGCGACGCGTTTCGGACGTCGCCGTACCAGAACTCGATCCGGCCGCCCTCGTTCGCGCCTTGAAAATCGGTCGGCAGGTTGTCCACGCTGCCGGCATAAGTCAGCAGGTCGAGCACGAGAATCCGGTAGCCCGGGTACTTTTTGTAGATGTGATGAACGAAATTGCTGCCGATGAAGCCGGCGCCGCCCGTCACGAGCAAGGTTTTCGTCTGTGTCATCGGCGATATCTGTCTCAGTCTCCGGCCTCGAGGATCCCGGCGCTCCGGTCGCCGCAGTTAAGCAGCAGGTCGATCGCCGAAAGCGACGGAACGAACGCTCCGTGAAGCTGCGGGTAAACCGGATGGCTGTAGTTCTGCCACTGCACGTCGATCCCGTGGCGCGCAAACAATTCCACGTCGAGGTAATCGGCCGCGGCGTCGCCGCTAAGATAGCGCGTCGCGCCGAAGTGCTGGCAGAACTTCAGCAGCCGATCTGATTGACTGCCGTCGATCCCCAGCGTCGACGAGCGGATCGTCGGCGCCGGCAGGCCAAACCATTCGGCCATCTTCCCCGCCAGCGCCATGTCCAGATCGATGAGATGCGACCAGTCTCGGTTCAACAAGTCGGTCAACTCGGGAAGGTAGCGGTCGGCATACGGAGCTCTTGAATAGTACTGCGAGAGGCTTGCGACGTGCTTGCGCTGCCATCGCCGGCCGTCGATCAGGATGTCGTTGTTCTTCGGCTGCCCCTTGCCGTGATGCAGCACCGGCACCGTCAGCCAGAGCGGTCCGGCCGGGGTCTTGATGCGATTGCGATTGCGCCACCCATGCTTGTCAAACTGCACATCGTCGTAGGTGATGAAGACGTCCGCGCGGCGCAGCTGATCGAAGTAACCCAACCACGGCAAATATCCCGGTTGAAGAACGGCCAGTGTCCTGGGCTCGGCGTTCGCGCTCATGCCATGTAGAGGTCGTGCCATTCCTGGAACACGACGAGCGCCAGCACGCGATTCACATCCCAGTAGTCGGCGCCGGGCTGGTAGAGGCGATCGACCAGCGCCTGCACGCGCGAAGGCTGGAAAAAACCCTGCCGCTGGATGCGATCCGGCGCCAGCGTGTCCCGGACGTATTCCTGGAGGTCGCCGAGCATCCATTCGGTGACCGGCATCAGGAATCCTTCCTTCGGACGGTCGATCATCTCCGCCGGGAAGTAGCGCCTGGCCGCCTGCTTGAGCAAGAACTTGGTCTCACCGTTCCGGATTTTCAAGGCGCCGGGGAGCTTGGCGACGAATTCCACGACCTCGGTGTCGAGATACGCCGTGCGCACTTCGAGTGAGTGCGCCATCGAAAGGCGATCGACATACGTCAGCACCTGGTCGGGAAAGATCGTCTTGAACTCGGCCTCGAGGACGCGGTTCAGCGGATCGTTGGTGCGGACGGCATCAAAGGTCTGAGCCAACAGCGCGGTGGTGCTGACACCTTCGAGTTGTCGCGCGAGCTGCGGCTGATACAGAACGCATTTCTGCTGCTCGGCGTAGACCAGCAGCGACGATCGCCACTCCGCCGTGACCGATGTGCCGCTGTCGAATTGAGCCGCGTCGCGATGCGAGCGATAACTGCCGAAGATCTCGTCCGCGCCATCACCGGACACAGCCACCTTGACGTGCTGGGCGATGCGCTGCGACAGAAAGAAACTCGAGATCACGCCGGCGAACGGCTCATCGAAACACCGCAGCACGGTACGAAGCTGCTCGGGATAGCGGCTGAACGCAATCGTTTCCTCGTAGTGATCGGTGCGATAGCGATCGGCTACCCATCGCGCCCACTTCCGATCGGCTTCCTTGCCGGCCGTCGTCGACCCTTCCGCATAGGTCAGCGTAAATGTCTTGATGGTGCCCGACAGCTCGGCCGCAACCGCCGTCGACAGGCTCGAGTCGAGCCCGCCGCTCAGGAAGAAGCCGATCGGAACGTCGGACATGAACCTTCGCTTCACGCCCTGCTTGAACAGCCGCAGAAATTCGTCGACGAGCGCATCAACAGGCTCGCGAGCCAGCGCGGCATCAACGGTGAAGTCGAGGTCCCAATAGCGGCTGATCGCCGGCGGCTGTCCCGGCTTGAACACCAGGCGATGCGCCGGCGGCAGGCATCGCACACCTTTGAAAATGCTGTGCGGATGCGGGACGTGCTTGAGGCTCAGATAGTGGTGCAGCGCTTCGATGTCGATCGATCGCGTGAAGCCTGGCACCGTCAGAAGCGCCTTGATCTCCGACGCAAAATACAGCGCGCCACCGTGTTCCCAGTAGTAGAGGGGCTTCTTCCCCATTCGGTCGCGAGCCAGCAGACCGGTCTGGGTGGCCTCGTCCCATACCGCCACTGCGAACATCCCATCGATGTGCGCCGGCAGATCGGATCCGTAGTCCTCGTAGAGATGTGGCAGCACTTCGGTGTCGCACGTCGTGTGCAAGTGATGGCCGGCTTTCAACAATGCAGGGCGAAGCCGTGGATAGTTGTAGAGCTCGCCATTCTGCGCGGCCCAGACCGAGCTACGCTCGTTACACATCGGCTGCCGTCCACCTTCGACGTCAACGATGCTCAGGCGCGTGGCGCCGAGGGTGAACTGCGCGCCGCTCACGACGTGGTGGTCGTCCGGTCCGCGATGGCGGATCTCGGCAAGCATCCGCCCAACGACCGCGTGGTCGCTCCGTCCGAAAACGCCGCTAATACCGCACATTAGTTTCGAAGCGGCGCGTAGCTGCCCGGCTGCGCGCCCTCATGCACGGGCGACACGCCGGGTACGCCGCGGACGGAAATGCCCGGGTTCAACACGCGCTCAGTAACCGACGCGGCCTCGGGATCGACGATGAATTCTGCGGCCGGGACGTATTCGAATCGATCCGCCTTCGGCTCGACTTTGATCCATTCGAACACCAGCGTTGACCGCGCATCGTGATGAATCGTCCGTGCATAGCGTAACAACCGCTCCTCGAACAGCGCGGCATTCGTCGGGTAGTACTTCAAAGTGGTGAACACGCTCGTCAATGCGATCGATTCGGCGACTTGTGAAAAACGGGACGGCCCGGTTCGGTGAAACGCAGAAACCAGCTGGCGGTCGCCCGAAGGCAGTTGCTCCCAGATGCGCACAAAGAAGTTCACGACGTCTGCCGTAAAGACACGCCAGAGGATCAACCCGAACGCATTGGCGTAGCCATCAAGCACGCGTTGCAGCGGCGCCGGCAGCGATCGATGCCGAAGCTGGTTGTAGAACATCCCCAATCGCACAAACGGCAGCAGGATGAGGTAGCTCCATAACGCGCCGGCAAGCGCGGCTCGCGCGAACTCCGGCATTTGAGCGCTACCACCCGAAGACGCCGGCATGAACGCAAGCGAGGTGACCGCTGCGTCGATCGGCGAACCGGCGGCGACGAACAACAAACAACACACCATCACCATCTCGCAGAGGAATCCAAGCCGAATCTGCGACGCAATGAAAATGAAACTCAGAAAGATGCCCAGGCCGCCAAGAAATCGCGTCTGCGGCACGAGCATCAAAAGGCCGCATACGACCTCGGTCGTCCAGGCCATTTCGTTGAAGACGTTGAACACGGGATGCGACGGCGGCCACGCCTTCCAGAAGGACGGCCAGTAGCCCCATTCGGGGTTGACCATGCCGAGCTCCATCCCGTGGCGCTGGCGATAGCCGGCCGCCAGCTTGTAGAGACCCGCACTCAGCATGATCGCGCCAAAGTCGATCTGCAGCGTCAGGACCGCCAGCCCTCGGACATCAGATGCGTAGCGCAGCGTCAGTTCGAGCAGCATGATTGCCGCTGCCAGCCATAACGCGATGAATCCGGGCGCACCCATGCCCCGCGATGCGCTCGTCCATCGCAGGCGGTTGAAAAAGTAGTAGCAGCAGACGAGGTTGATCGCCGCCGCCGTGAGAATCCATCGTCCCAGGATGAGGCCGATTGCTGAGGCCACCCACAGGACAAGGATCATCGGCACGGATGCAGGATTTTGAACGGCATCGCGGAACGGTGACGACTTCGTGTAGCCGCCCCAGCGTTCGGACATGAAGTACCGGCGCGCATGCGGCAACGCGGCGAGCAGCGTCAGGAGCATGAGCAACCCGTACGCCATTCGCATCAGCGATTGGACGGCCACGCTGAGTGTCGGAAACAGAAACGGATCGGAACCGATCACGACGATTGCGTATTCAAGCGCCGCGCGAGGGCCCGGCTTGCGCGCGCTTCGACCGACGGATGCATCCGGAAATACCGGCGCCCTTCGGCGTCTTGCTGGGGACGTCCGGCGACGCCGTCATGCAACATCCGCCGGGCGGTCAACGCGAGCATCGACTTGGTAAGGAAGTAGCTGCGATTGCGAATCGAGGTGAAGTTGTCGCCTGGGAAAAGCGGCACCGCGGAGACCATCAGGATGTCGCCCATGTCGACGCCGGTTGTCATGCGCTGCACCGAGACAGCCGGTGCGCGCCCTTCGAGTACGCTCCACTCGACGGTGCCCATACCGCGCACCTCAGGCAGTCTGCCGTAATGGCCGCCGATGCAGCCGAGGCGTGTCGATTCAAGCAGCGGCCGCCGCAGCAAGTCCTTGCCTCCGGCGTAGACCAGCAGATCCAGGTTCAAGGCGCGAACGCGCTCGACCGTGTCGGCGGCGTTGAAGTCGCGGACGTGAAGCGCGGTGCATGCGGCGTTGAGGTTGTGCGCGACCGGCTCAACGGGATTCTGCGCCGGATCGCTGCGCTTGAAGACGATCGTCGATGGGGCGACGCCGTTGGCGTCGAGGCAGCGCATCAAGTCGACCGTCAGCAGCGTTTCGATCGTTGAATCGAACGTGCCGATCACGCCAAGCCTAGACCGCATCCACCATCTCGCGCTTGACCCGCTGCGCTTCGATCAGGCCGTCGGCAAAATACTTCGCCGCCCAGTTGACCATGCAGAAGACGGAATAGCCGCCGTCAACCGGCCACGCGCCGGGCACGCCACCGCGCACCGCCGGCTCCGGATTGTCGAGCGCCTGGCGCGCCTTGATCCAGTCGATCATCTTCAGCCCGGTGTTGGCCATGTGCATGTCGCGCAGCCGGCGGCTGTGCGCGAGCCACAACGTCGCAAACTGCGCGTTGCCGGGCATGCAGGAAAAAGTTTCGCTGCTCTTCCAGCCGGTCGAAAAATATCCAGGCAGGAACAATCCGCGCCGCTCGCAGGATTCCATCGCCGCGCGCGCGTGACGCTCACTCGCGTTGAGATACGCGTCGTTGCCCAGGAGTAATCCGGCCTGCAACAGCCCTTCGGCGGTGTACGCCATGGTGTGCGTCAGCGGCTTTTCATCGTCTTGAAAGCTCGCGAACTGAAACCATCCGTCCGGGTGCTGATTCTTCACCACCCAATCAAGATGGCGGCGCGCCGCAACCTCGAACTCCGGACGCGATGCGAGCCGGCTGGTCCAGCACATGCTCCACGCCACTCGCGTGTAGTACGACCGCGTCGGATTCTTCGGGCCCGGCGACAGCCCCTGGCGGAACACACCAACCTCGTCGACACACTGGACCAGAAACTCGCACGCCCGAATAGCGGCATCGAGGTATTTGCGGTCTCCGGTCTCCTCGAAGGTGCGGTTCCATCCGAGCACGACCTGGCCGGTGTTGAATGCCGCGGGCACGGGAGCATCAAAGTTCCAGAAGCCCTGCGGATCGTGACCGAGGTAGCCGGCCTGGATGGCGCCGGAGTCGAGCTGGATGGAAATTTCCCAGTCGGCCGCGCGGACGGCGGCATCGCGATATCGCTCGTCTTCGAGCTCGTGATACGCGTCCCAGAACGTCGGAATGATGTAGCCCGTTGTTTCCGGGTACGGCGGCAGCCAGCCGTGCGCGAACGCGTACGAGGCCGCGAAACCGTCGGTGCCGGTTACGTCGCGGCTGCGCAGCAACCAGTCGAGCGTCTCGCGCAGATGCCGCTCATCGTCATAAACCGGTTCAGTCGCACCGAGTAGATCGCGAAAAAAAACATCGGCGTGCCCGGGAACTTCGGGCTTGTGATTGCCGAACTCGGCGACGCGAGCCGCGTCGATCTCTGGCACGGCAACGCCACCGACCGGCGCCGGAGCTGGGGGTTGTGCGATGCCGGCACCTCGTGGCGCGGAACCAAGCTTGCCGCTCGTGACCGCAAGACCGAGCGCCAGAGTCCGGAACGGCTCCCTCAACTCTCCCATCGCTCGGAGCGCGTCGCCACCGACCGTCGGATCGGTCGCAATCGCCGACAGCGCTCGAGTCCGGAACGGCTCTGCAAGCGCCTGCACTGCGGCAAGCTTCTTCACGTCGATCGACGGAAACGCCGTCAGCATGCCGAGACACTGCGTCCGGTAGGGATCCGCGAAGGCATACACCACGCGCAGATCGTCGATCGACAGCGCGCCATGACTCATCAGCGCCGCGAGGCACTGGCTGCGAAACGGATCGTCGAACCCGGCGATTTGCCTGACCGTCGCTACCGGCAAATCGGGGCTCGCCATGAACGCAGCGGCGCATTGACTGAGGTACGGCTCGGCGAGGTCGCCGAGTGCCTTCAGCTGCGCCCCGGTCGCATAGGGATTGACCGCCGCCATGGCGACGACTTCGGCAAAACGCGATTGATCGAGCGCGCTGCCGGCACGCCACGCGGCTCGCAACAGTCGCAGCCGCGTCTTCAATACGTCAACGGATGATCGCGGTTCGCTCATCGTGGTTTCCGGCCCGTCACGAAGTACTGGCCGCCAAGCGGCAACCATGACAACGCCCCCTCGAGACGCCCGGTCACCTTCCAGACAGGCTGCGGGAAGAACAACATGTATTCCTGCTCCACACGCTCGAACCCCGCTGCCTGAAACAGCGCGCGCAAATTCCGCGGCGCGATCATGTGGCAGCCGCGATCGATCGGGGCGCGGTTGAACACGAGTTGCGTCACGGGGTTGTAGGGGTTGTGCTCGAAGATGTAAACGCGGCCGCCTGGCGCCACCACGCGGAACATTTCGGAGAGATGACGCAGATGATCGCTCACTTCGATGTGGTGGTAGACACAGAACGAGAACGCCACGTCGAACGCGCCGTCCGCAAACGGCAGAGCGAACGGTTCTTGAACGGCCACGGGGCCGCGGCCGGTCGCGCCCCGCACCATCTCGACCGAAATGTCGGTGCCGACCACGCGCGCTTCGCGACGCAGTATTCCCATCGCCGTGCCCTGTCCGCAACCGACGTCGACCAGGCGTGGATTGCGAACGCCGTCACGACGAAGGTGGCGCATCAGCGCGCGGCACTTCTGCTCGATGAAGAACTCGGATCCGTCCGCAAACTTGCGCCGCCACGGATCGTCCAGCAGCGCTTCGTAGTTGCGGGCGTAGTCGTCGAAAGAATTCATGATCGCGTCAGTTCCGGTAGCGGCGCGGCGCGACATCGAAATTCTCGGCGTCCTTGATCAGGTACAACGGCCGCCGCTTCGACTCTTCATAAATACGGCCGACGTATTCGCCGAGGATGCCGATCGCAACCAGCTGCAGCCCGCCGAGAAACAGGACGGCGACCGCCAGCGACGTCCAGCCGGGGATCAAATTCGGTCCCCCTGCGAGGCGGTAAACGATCAAGGCCAGCGTCAGCGCGAGACTGGCCGCCGCGAAGAACAGTCCAAGGTGTGATGCCAGGCGCAGCGGCTGGCTCGAGAAGCCCGTAATGCCATCGAACGCGAACTTCAACATTCTGCTCAACGGGTACTTGGTCTCGCCACCGTAGCGGCGATCGCGGTCGTAGAGGATCGCGGTCTGGTTGTAGCCGACCCAGGTGACGAGACCGCGCACGAAACGGCTCTGCTCACCTATCCGCATCAGGTCGTCGACGACGCGCCGGGACATCAACCGGAAGTCTCCAGTGTCCACCGGCACGTCGATCGTGCTCATCTTTCGAATCAGCCGATAGAACACCGCCGCGGTGGCGCGCTTGAACCAGGTCTCGCCGTCGCGTTTCCGCCGCTGCGCGTAGACGACGTCAAAGCCTTCTTTGTACTTCACCCACATCTGCGGAATCAGCTCGGGCGGATCCTGCAGGTCGGAATCCATCACCACCACCGTCTCGCCGGCGCTGACGTCGATGCCGGCGGTGATCGCCAGCTGGTGGCCGAAGTTGCGGCTCAGATTGATCGCCTTGACGCGGCGATCGGCGGTGCTCAACGACAGAATCGTCGCCCACGACGCATCGCGGCTGCCGTCGTTGACGAAAATGATTTCGTGAGGCAGCCCGGTCGATTCGAGCACCGCCTTGACGCGGCGATAGAGCTCTCCCAGGATGGCGGCTTCATTGAACACCGGCAGCACGACGCTGATGGCGCATGGCTCGCGTTCCGTCATTGGGGTCGGGTCTATTGTGTCCGAGCTCTGCAGAATCGTCACAACTTCGCGCCGTCAATCAGTCCGGCGGCGCGAAGCTCGCCGGGCCCGGCCGCCGCGCCTGCAATTTCCGCCCGGCGGACGCGAATCGCCCCGTCGCCGGTTCCAACAACGACGCCATCATCGTCGCTCTTCAGCACACTGCCCGGCAGCGCCCCGGCGAAATCGATCGGTTCGACGGCGCGGAAGACGATGCGCGCGCCGTTGAGATCGATAAAGGCGCCGGGCCACGGTGCAACCAGCGCGCGAACGAGATTGTAAATCTGCACGTTTGACCGCGACCAATCGATGCGGCCGTCTTCCGGCGTCCGCATCCGATAGTGCCGCGCGAGCGTTTCGTCCTGCGGTTGCCGGGGCGCCGTCCCCGCCGCGATCGCCGGCCACCATTTCTTGATCAGTTCCGTGCCTGCAGCCTTGATCTTCCGCTGAACGGCCATGATGTCGTCGTCGAAGTCGATCGGGAATCGCTGCTGCCCAACGACATCGCCTGTGTCCACGCCGTCGTCGATGTAATGCAGCGTGGCGGCGCTCTCGCGCTCGCCGTTCGCGATCGCCCAGTTGACGACGTGTCCGCCGCGATATTGCGGGAGGATGCCGCTGTGGATGTTGAAGGTGCCCTTCGCTGCAAGCGCAACGAGCGCCGGAGGCAGCAGCAGCGTGTAGGACCACACGAACATCACGTCCGGCTTGAGAGCGCGCACCTGGTCGAGAAATGGCTCGATCAGCGGTCGTTTCGGCTGCACGAGCACCGGTAGCGATCGTTCGCGGGCACGCGCACTCACCATGTCGACGTCGGCACCGAGACGGTTGCCCGGAACGACGACCGCGATCGGGATGACGCCAAGGCTTTCAAAGGCATCGAGCGCCGCCAGCCCAAGTGGTCCGTAGCCAAACACGATCAGCCGCGGCGGCATCCTCAGTCGGTGGAGGGCAGATCGTGTTGCGGCTGGTAGACCTCAACATCGACGCCGAGATCTTTCTGCATCACTTCCTTGACGTGATCGCCGGACGTCTTGAGCACCTTCAACCAGCCGTGCTCCCAATCGCGAATACCGGCGAGCCACGCCGAACAGCCGCGGCACGGCCACGCCTCGGCGCCCTTGCCCTCGAGATGCATGCGTCGATACCAGTTGAAGCGCTCGCCCTGCCAGATTTCCTTGATGCTCGCGTCGTTCACGTTCGGGAACAGCGGCGCGGTGCGGAACGAAATGTCCTGGCCGCACAGCGCGACACGCCCGAGCGTGTCGACGTTGAGTCGCTCGAACGGCCACACGCACGGCTCCTTGCGCTCGGCCGGCAGCGTCTTGTAGAGATGCGGGTCGAGCGCGTGCCCCAGCTGGATCGTCGTGTTGTCGTCCCACGACAGGAACTTGCGCGTGATCACTTCGTCGACGCCGACATCCTCCATCCAGAACTTGACCGCTTCGTCCATCCGCCCTTCCATGATGTCCTGGCGGATCATCGAGACGACGATGCGGTTGGTGGTGCGGAACTCCTTGCGCATCGCCAGCGCCGCGCGGATGTTGCCGACGTGATTGCCGAACCACTTGTCCTTGTCGCGCGGTTCGCCGCGATGCGGCGGACGGACCTTCGCATACGTCTCCGCGTCGGCGGCGTCCATCGAGAATTCGATCAGGTCGATCCCGGCCTTGAGCACGCGCTCGAGCTTCTTGCGATACGCCGGCAGCGGACCGAACATGCTGCCGTTGGTGTTCATCCAGATGCGCGCGCCCGCCGCCTTCGCGTACTCGACCATCTCGACCATCTTCGGGTGCAGCATCGGCTCGCCGCCGCCGGTGCAGCGCATCCACGAGCCGTACGGCCCGCACTCGTCGGCCATCTTGTTCCACAGCGCCTGCGGCATCAGGTCGCCGTCGTGCGCGTGGTAGAACTGCCGCAGCTCGGAGTTGCCGTCGGTGTAGGGACACATCGGGCATCCGAAGTTGCAGGGATAGATGATCGAGATGACGACCATCAACGGGAATTCTTCGGCGCCGGGCCTCAGGCCGAACTGCTTGGTGGCGCTCAGTGACGTCATGACAGGTGGCTCACAGCCTGGCGAATTCGGGTCAGGGAAAAATGGTTACGCAAGGAGCCCGCGTGCAGGTGGTTCGCAATCACCAGCTGGTAGGCGCCGGCGCGCGGCGCGCTGACCAACGCGCGAAACTCACCGGCGGCGTCGATGTCGACGCGCGAGACCCAGCCGGTATCGTCGACAAGCCCGACAGTCAAGCCGCCGCGCCGTACAGCGCCGTCCACCACGATCTTCTGGCCGGCGTCGAGCGGCGCCGCCTGCCAGGCGACGAGATACGACCCCGAGCTTTCCGCGAAACCGTCGACATCGACGGTCGCATCCGCATGCACCCGAGCGATCCTTGCATTGTACGACACGCCCCCTGGCGGCGCCCACGCTGACGCCCCCAGCACGACCGTGTTTTCAAACGTCACGTCTTCGGAGCGATAGGTCGACCGGCCGTCGACGGCCATGGCCTCGCCTTCAAATGCACGCAACCGCTGATGCATCGGAAACGCAAACCGCGAGTCCGGAAGCAACATCGGCAGGAGCAGCGCGTAGCGGTCCGGCTCGGCGAAGCGGTTGATGCTCGAGACGCAGCCGCGGTTGGCACGCGGCACCGTAATTCCATCAAAAGCCATGAGATCCGGAACCGGGCTCGTTGAGCCGCTGGCATAGACGGGAACGAACAGCTGCGACGTGTGACCAGGAGGTGGCGCCGGCACTTCGAATTCGCGGGAGAAATCGATCAACGGATCGTGGGTCATGTAGTGCACCTTCAGGTACACCGCGTCGGCGCCGCAGTCTCCGGAGAGGGTGGCGACCAGCATCCCGGAGTTGATCGAACGCTCGACGTTACGCGCGGCAAGGCCCGATCGCATCACGATCGCGTCGCCATCGACCAGTTCATCGTCGATCGCGGGCTCGAGCCGCGCCGCTCGATAGCTGTCGGCGATGTCGGCGGCGGCGTTGCGCTGGTAGGCGCGTGCGGCCCACAGCGGCAGGAAGACGAGAGCGGCAATCGCGCCGGCAAAACGCAGTGTGCCACGCGCTTCGTTCCAGCCGGCAACGCCACGCCAGGCCCGTACGCGCACGGCGTCAATCGTGCCGTTCACGGCCATTGCGAGGACAGCCAGCGAGAAGATTTCGAGATGAAAGTAGTGTCGCGGCTGAAACTGGATCCACGGATAGCCCGCAAAACCCGCGGTCACGGCGAGTAAAAGCCAGGCGCGACGCGAACTGTGAAGATGGACGGCGATCAGCACCGCGGCAAATAGCGGCACCGCCACCGACTCCATCGGCAGCAGCACCTTTTGCATGCTCGTGAGCGTCACGGTCAACCAGTCCGGCAGGATTCCAGGAATCGGCGTGGCGCTGCCGCTGAACGGCAGCTCAAGGACGCGGATGACGGACGCCCACGCCCGAAGGATGGCGTCCGCGGGAAACGTCGACAACAGACGCAGGTAATAAGCGCGGCTCGCCTCCGCGTATTGCGGCAGCCCCACCGAGATGTGCGCGGCGTTACCGGTCGTCCGGCTCCAGAACGCGTCGACGATGCTGGCAACGTAGCTGTCGTTGTAGAAGTGACCCAGTTCGTACGGTGCCGACGCAATTCCGAGCGCCTCATCCCAGGGTCGCGCGAATCCCAGCAACGACACGTGCCAACCGCTGCTGTTGGTTTCATACGAGCCGGCCACCGGCAGGAGCACCGCGGCGAAGCCGACCGCACAGGCGGCCATCGCACCGAACCGCAGCATCAGCGTCGAACGCCAGGGCCCCGGCAGAAACGACGTCGTCAAGACGACGAACATCACGGCGTAGGCGGCGACGTCCGACCGCATGCCACAGCCAATCGCAAGCAGGGCGCCGGTCGCGGCCGCGATCATAAGCACCGCGCGCGCCGTCAAGACCCGCGTCGTAAGCACGCCAACACTGACGAGCGTGGCGAAGAAGAACGGCACCTTCGAGTAATCGCGAACGTCGACGAGATTCTGCAAATGCAGCGGCGAGCAGAGGATCAGAACCGCGACAGCGGCGGCAGCAACCCGGCCCATGGCCATCCGGCAGGATGCGTAGGCACCGGCAATCGACAATGCGAACAGCGCGGCGATCAGGGCATCTATCGAGGACCACTGCGGGCCGCCCATCGTAAACGCGGCGCCGACAATCAACAGGAGATAACGCGACGATCGCTGCAGTCCATCGAGACCCGTTCCTGTCGCCGGGAGCTCGTCGCAGGACACGGCGTCGCGGGTTTGATTCAGGAACGCCGCAAGCGGCGCGGGCCACACCCCGCCGTCAAGTGCCGGCGTCGTCAAGCCGCGTCCGCACGCCTGCATCAGGGCGGCGGCAAACATCCTCTGGTTGAAGCCGACGCTGTCGGTGCGCATCGGGCCCGACCGCATCGCGGCGGCATAGGTCGAACCAATCCAGATCGCGGCCGTCACCAGCACCGCCACGATCGCGCCGTCGGCAAGTCTCCGCGTCAATCGTCGCGGCGCCCTTCCCAATCAGCGAGTCGCTGATACAACGGGGTCGTCTTCCAGTCTGGCGGCAGCGTCGCCCCCAGCACGACCGGCAATTTCGTCAGGTCGGCGACTCTTGATACCGCAACGACACAGCCGGGTGTCCGGTCGGAAATCACCAGGCCCGAGTAATGCTCGAAGACCGGCTGAAAAATACGGGTGATCCCCTCGCGCCCGGGGCGCGCCGGCAGCGGAACGGTTCGCTTGAAGTCAACCGCCGGATCCGGCGGATACGTAAAGTTGACCGTTGTCGACTCGGCACAGCGGCCTTGATCGAGGTCGACTTCAAGCAATTGCGGCCATGCGGTCGGCGCAATGCCCTGCAGCGGCGCCTCCGGCGCCTCGACGGCGACCTTCGGCGCATCGATGAACGACTGCAGGATGTCCTTTGCGGTTGTGGATTGATGCCAGCGCGCCAATTGCAGCGCCGTCACCGCGAGGATGACCGCACCTGCGCCGACCACCGCGATCCGAGCGAGGGCAGGGCCGGGATGCCACAGCGGCCGTGTGCCGCTGTGCCACTGCAGAAATGCCGTGACCGTGCAATCCGCCACCAGCGCGATCGCCCACCACCCCATGAATTCGAGATGAAAGTAGTGACGCTCCTGAAACTGCGCCGCCGGATATCCGCCCAGATAGGCGAACAAAAACAACATCGCCACGCCTTGACGGACGCTGGCGGCCGCCGCGATGGCGATCGCGACGACGCCGAACAACAGTCCCCAACGGTGCGGCGAGCCGAGCAATCGCGCGCGCGCTTCGTAGATACGTGGGTGCCAGCGCTGCATCGGCGTGCCAGGCGTGTTCACCGGCAGCTCGATTGACTGGAACGCCGCGGCATATGCCCTGGTGATGAAGTCCGATGGAAAATTCTTGATCAAGCGCGTCAGGAGGTCGCCGCTCTCCACGTCGTAATCATGCGAGCAGTAGACCAATCGCGGCGCCGACGGCTCCTTGCGCCACCGAAATCCATTGACGATGCGATCGATGTAGCCGTCCGCATAGGCGTGGCCATAATCGTACGGCGCCGGCTCGATGTGCAGCGCGTCGTTGAACGGCGATTGCAAGCCCAGCAGCGTGACGTGCCATTGGCAACCACCGGACGAGTAAACAGACTTGACGATCGGCCCGCCAATCAGCGCGAACGTCGCCGCGAACGCGGCGACAGCGAGAGCCTTGTCCGGCAGCCGTTGCAGCAATCCAGGACCAAGAAATACGAATACGACGATCGGCAGCAGCGGCACATCGATCAGAAAATCCGTACGAAAGCCGTAACCCAAACCGAGGACGGCGCCGTACAGCGCCGATAACGCGATGACCGCGCGGCGGCTGCGCGGCCGGATGATGAGCGCGGCCAGAATGCCTACCAGCGCCAGCGTGAATGGCGCCTTGGCATAGTCGCGCAGATGCGGCAGGTTCAGCAGCTGCAGACTCGAGATGGTCAGGAAGCCGCATGCCGCGAGCGCAATTGGACGGCGCGCGCAGAGGCGAAACGTGCCGTATGCGACGGCGGTCGTGATGCCGAACAGGACGCCGAAAAACGCGCCCATCCCGGACCACGAGATACCCAGCATGCGCCAGGTCCAACCGACCGTGTAAAGGAGGTAGCGCCACGCGCCCTGATACAGGTAGCGGGTGTTGAGCGTGGCATCGGCCGGGATGTCGCTGCACGCGAACGAGTCGACGCGCTGGAACAGGAAATCTTCAAGCGGCTTGGGCTGCGGATGCGAGATGACCCATCCCTTGCCGCACGCGATCATGACGGCCGGCTCGAAATAGGACTGGTAGAACACGCCTCGGCCGCCGCGCGCGGTCCACTCGTTCCAGAAGCTCGTCGCGTAGCTGCCCGATGCCGCCAGCACCGCGATCGCGATCGCGAGATCAATCAGCCAGCGGCGCCGCGCGCCCTGGCGATCGATACCGGGTGCCGCCGAATCAGTCATTCAATCAATAGACGCGGCGCACGACGTAGTTCGGCTTCCTCTTGACTTCGTCGTAGATGCGCCACACATACTCGCCGATGATGCCGAGCATCAGCATCAGGACGCCGCCGATCACGAGAATCAGGATCATGATCGGCGCCCAGCCGGTGAACGGCGTGCCGTGACGAAAGCGCGTGTAGGCGATGTTCAGCGCGTAGAGGAATCCCAGGAACGCCGTTGCCGCGCCGACCACGCTGATGAATCGAATCGGCAGGTACGACGAGTCCAGGATGGCATCGAGCGAGTTCTTGAGGCGCTTCGCGAACGTGTACTGCGAACGGCCGATCGTGCGCTTCGCGCGCGTATACGGAATGAACGTCGTCTTGTAACCCATCCAGAGCAAGTCGCCCTGGAAGAAACGATTGCGCACTTCGAAGCTGTTGAAGGCGTCGACGACGCGTCGCGCCATCAGCACGTAGTCGAAGCCGCCGGCCGGCATCTGCGGAAACGAGATGCGGATGATGCGATAGAACAGCCGCGACGTCAGGCGCGAGGACCACTGGTCTTCGCGCTCGGCGCGATGGCCGATCACCAGTTCGGACCCGGCCTCGTAGTCGCGGACCATGCGTGGAATCAGCTCGACCGGATCCTGCAGGTCCGCGGACAGGTGCAGGACCAGGTCGCCCTTTGCTTCTTTCAACCCCGCCAGGATCGCCGCCATCTGACCGAAGTTCCGCGTGAATGACACGATGCGCACCCTGGCATCCTGTTCGCGAAGCTTTAACAACTCCTCCAGCGAGCCATCATCGGAGCCGTCGTCGACGAACACGAACTCGTAGTCGTAGCCGCCCAGGTCGGACGCCAGTGCGCCGCGAATCTTCTGGTAGGTCAGCGTCACCGCTTTTTCGTTGCGGTAGACGGGGATCACGAACGAGATGCACTTGGCGCCGCTCATGCGTTCACCCGGATGCCGACCACCAGATCGCAAATCTCGTCGACGACGGCAAGATCGAGCGTGCCGTACAGCGGCAGGCACAGCACCTCGTTGACGATCCGCGAGGCCACCGGCAAACGCCCCGCCGCGGCCGTCGCCGCGCCGCGGTAGCAGTCGTAGTCCGTGCACAGCGGGAAGAAATACTTTCGCGCGAAGATGTGGCGCGCCTTCAGGTGATCGAAGACCGCGTCACGTGATGCGCCGAATTCGCGCTCGTCGATCCGGATGACGAAATACTGGCAGCTGCTCTCGACGCCGGCCGGCTCGGGCATCAGCGTCAGGCCGGCCACGTTCTGCAGCCGCTCGCGGTAACGCGCAATCACGCGCTGCCGCTTGGCCAGCTCGTCCGCGACGCATTCGAGCACCGCCAGTCCGAGCGCGGCCTGCAGCTCGTTCATCTTCCCGTTGATTCCGACGACGCCGACTTCTTCCTGGTTGAGGATGCCGAAGTTCTTCAGGTTGTCGAAAGCGCCTTTCAACCGCGCGTTGTTGCAGGCGAGCGCGCCGCCTTCGGCGGTGTGAAAAAGTTTGGTCGCGTGGAAGCTGAACATCGAGGCGTCGCCGAAGTTGCCGATGCCGACGCCATTGATGCGCGTGCCGAACGCGTGCGCCGCGTCGTAGACCACTTTCAGGTTGTGCCGGTCGGCGATCGCCTTGATCGCGTCGACGTCGCACGGCAACCCATAGACGTGGACGGCCAGGATGCCTGTCGTCCGCGGCGTGATCAGCTCCTCGATCCGGCGCGGATCGATCGTCATCATCACCGGGTCGATATCGCAGAACACCGGTTCGGCGCCGCTCCAGCTGATTGCATGCGGTGTGGCCGGAAACGTAAACGGCGTGGTGATGACCTCGCCGCTCATGCCGAGCGCGCGCACGGCAGCCAGCAGCGCGATCGTGCCGTTGTTGAACAGCGACACCTGCGGAACACCGAGGTAGCGCTGTATCGCCTCGGTCAGCTTGACGTGCTGCGCGCCGTCGTTTGTCAGCCACTGCGCGTCCCAGACCTCCGCGAGCCGCGCCTGCACCGCGTCCAGCCGCGGCAGCAGCGGCCGGGTCACGTAGATCGGCTCGTTCGGATTGCGCTTAGACGACATCGTATTGGCCGAGCATGCCGCCGACCGCATCCCTGGAATTGAACATCAGCACATCAAGAATCGACAGGTTCGGCACGAATGGCTTTCCCAATTGAGCGTACTCGATTGGACGGGACTTGATGAACTGCAACTGCACCCCGTGCGCTGCGAACGCCTCCCTGGAATAGAGCGACTGGCCGCCGATGGCGTTGAGGTACTCGCTGGCCCCTGACGCCTCGCAGAGCGCCAGCACCTTCTGTTCCGACTTCAGTCCGTGGTCAATCGCAACCGTCGAGGAAACGATCACCGGAGTGCGGATGTCCAGGAACGCCGCGATCACATCGAGGCTGTGCTTGAGGAATTCGAACAGGTTGGCGAGATTCGCGGTGACGATCGTCTCGACCAGCGGAAAGACGACGGGAAACTGCGGCGCTTTGCGGTAGGCCGTGGCGAGCTGATTGAGCAGCTTCGTCCGGTCGAAATCATCGGCCACCGTCCGCTCGGCGATCGTCGAGAAGTCCGAGCCTTTCTTCAACGGAATGGTGAAATACGCGGCCTCGCCGTCGCGCAGGAACTGGTTGCGGTTGATCCAGCCCTTCTTCGTGTACTCGATGTTGTCGTAGACGATGAACCGGTCGACCGCGGCAAGCAACTGCCAGTACCCGATGTACGGCAGGAAGTACGGCTGCATCACGGCCAGCCTCACCTAGCGACGGCCTCGCTCACACATCAGGAAAATGCTGGAGCACAGGTCTGGGTAGACCTGGCCGAGCTGATAGCAGCCCTCGAGATACTCCGGCGAGATGATGTCGGTTGCCAGCAACCGATCCCACTGGAAGTTCGCCAACGCCTTGAAAAAGATTCCCGAGCGATGCACGACCTGCAGGCCCGCGGCTGTCGCGTGCCCTTCGAGCATGTCGAGCGAATAAGTGATGCGATGACCGTGCGCCTGTTCCGAGGGCGTCACCGCGGTGTTGTGACCAATCACTCCCATGCGCACGGCAATCTGCCGCGACGCCGCATTCGCGTTTGGGCACACCAGGAAAAATCGTCCGCTATCCGACAGCCATTCGTCGTTGATGCGCCTCAGCACGCCGACCGGGTCGTCAAGATGCTCGAGCACGTGCGTCAGCACGATGTTGTCGTAGCGGCGCGGCAGCGCCACGGTTTCAAAGGTGCCCTGCACGATCGTGACGCGATCGCCGAGTGACGCGGCCGCCGTCGCCGCCGCCTCGGCGGAGGCCTCGATACAGGTGATGTCGCTGAAGTGCGGCAGAAAGCGGCGCGTGAACTCGCCTCGAAAGCTGCCGAGCTCGAGAAGGCTGCCGGAACGGAAGAACGGTGCGAACGACCGGAGCATGAACGGATGCATCACGTCCAGGTCGAAGTTGTAGGCGTACTTGTGATCGGGCGTATCGCGCAGCTCGCGATCGTAGTCTCGAGGCGCCGTGCTCACGCGCCCTCCAGCGCGGCCACACCAAAGCCGCCGCGGCCGAATTGATTGCCGTTATAGAGCATGTAAGCCTGATCTCCGCACCAGAATACATGAGGATAACAGAGCATGTCGGAATCCCAACTGCCTGGCGACACGTCGATTCCGGCGGCGGCATCGTCGCGCGTCCAGCCGCGCAGATCGCGCGAGCGGGCGTAGCCCAGCCGATAGCCGCGATCGCGATTGGCGCGGAAATCGGTCGCGTGCCGGAAGCAGAAGTACATGTGCCACTCGCCGCCGAAGTGGAACACGGTCGGCAGCGCCTGGCATTCATCGTCGCCGATCACATTGCTGATGATGGTTGCGCCGTCGCGCCGCCACGCACGGCCATCGTCAGACGAAGCGTGCGCGATCTTGTAGACACGCGCCGGTCCCGGGTCATTGGGACTGTCGATCCAGGCCGTGCCGAAGATGTACCACATGTGCCACACGCCGCCGATGACGACCACGAACGGATCGCCAACGAGAAACGGCTCATCAAGTGACGGGCCCATGACCGGACCGTTGCCCACACGCGTAAAGGTGCAGCCGTCATCGTCGCTGATTGCGAGACCGATCGCGGTCTCGACCGGAACAGAAATGCGGCGGCTCCAGCCGCACGTAAACCCGTAAATGCGGCCGCCGTGACTGACGGGATTCATCGGAAAAATTCCGTGCTCGTCGAAACACCCGAGGGCGCCTTGCGGCAGCACCGGCGCCGAGCGGGCGCCGAGGACGCGCGTCAGCGCGCGGTCGGCATCCACATACGAAACGTGACTGACGTATTGGCCGCCTGCGTCACGAGTGCGGGTCGAGAAGAAGATGCGGACGCGGTCGGCAAGCACGACCGCCTGCGGCGACTGCGCGAAGTCATCGGTCGCGTAAAGCAGTCCCTGCTTCCGCCACCTCACGACAGCACGCCGTCCAGTTCGGCGAGACCGAAACCAAAACGACCGACCTGGTTGCCGAGGTACATCATCCACGTCCTGCCATCGAGCTCGAAGACGTGGGGATAGCTGATCATCTCGGAATCCCAGCCTTCGTCTGAGACGTCGATGCCGGCGCGGCTGTCGTCACGGACCCACGTGAGCAGGTCCTTGGAGCTGGCGTAGCCAATGCGATAACCCCTTTCCCTGCCTCGATAGCCCAGCGAGTGCCGGTAGCAGAAGAACATGTGGTACTTGCCGTTGGCGAAGATCACATCCGGGCTGGCCTGGCACTCGTCGGCTTCGATGCGCGGAGCGATCAACTCGCGATCGCCGCGTGTCCAGGTCATACCGTCCTCGGACGTGGCCGTGCGAATGCGGTAAACCGGTTCGGCGCGGCCCTCCGCCGGGATCCACTTGATGCCAGCGATGTAGAAAAGATGAAACCGGTCGTTGAAGCGCCGGATCTTGGGGCCGCTGATCACGAATGGCTCGTTCGCCGACGCACCGAGAACAGGGCCCGCACCTCTTTTGGTGAACGACTTGCCTCCGTCGCGGCTGATCGCATATCCGATCGCAACGTCGAATGGCACCGACGCACACCGGGTCCATCCGCCGTAGTACGCCCTCACCTCGTTGCCGTGCAGGATCACCGACGTTGGATACGTGCCAAATTCGTCGAACGTGCCAAGGCCACCGAGATCCATGATCGGCGCCGCGGACAGTCCGACGATCTCGGAGAGGTTGGCGCGGTTGAGATCGACGTAGGCGCCGCGACTGACGTACTGGCCGTTCGCATCGGGACCGGGGCGGCATGAGAAGTAGACGCGGACAAGGTCGTCGAACACCAGGGTCGCCGGCGCCTGGGCAAACTCCCGCATCCACTCGGGCCGCGACGGCAGCGTCGCCGGGTCGAAGATGCGGCCGTGCTTGCGCCACGTGAACATCAGAGCCGAATCTCCATCACGTCTTTGCGGCCGTTTGCGTCAACCGGTCGAAACCCCATTGATGTGTACAGCGAATGGGCAGCGGTATTCTCACGCGCCACTTCGAGACGGCACGACGCGAATCCCCGTCCCTTCATTGCGGCCAGCGCTTCCCCCACCAACTGACGGCCGAGACCCGTGCCACGGTCGATTGGATCGACGACCACGAGCGTGATGAATGCGCGCCGTGTCGCCGCATCGTTGCAGTAAAACGCCACCAACCCCCGGCAACGCCCATCCGCCGCGGCAGCGCAGACGATTTCAGCGCGGTCGTGCAGCTTCTGTAAGTAATCCTCGAGGACCACGCCTTCGATGAAACGATCCTCCTGGCGCGACTGCTCGCCGCGGATCAGCGCCGTCATGGCGTCAGACAGCATGCTTCACCGCGGTCATGGCGGCATTCCAATAGGCCATCGCAGGCGTTCGAACCACGAGCGGCGCTGCCAGTCCGCCGGGACCTGCAGGTCCAGGAATAAGGGAATGCTCGCGTCGGCCTGGACGATCGCAACCGACGCCAGCAGCTGCGCGTCGGCCTTCCTCATTACCAGGCCGTCGTATTGGTAACGCGTGCCGAGCTGGTACACGGGCAATAGCAAGCGGGCGTCTGCGTCCCGGTCGCTGCAAATGACGTCGAATTGGCGGCTCCAGTTGGTGGCGTCTTCCGGCGGCAGGTACCTCGACTTCACCGGGAACGTGCCGGCTTCGCGGCACGTGAAAGTGGCCTCCAGATACTCGGTGACAGGAACATTGGCTGGTACGGAGCGATCGGTGAGGCTTAAACCGCTGACGCGCGCTGTGGTTTCATCCCCGTCTGTGGGGGCCCACGTGACGGCGCGCACGTCGGTCGGCGCGACTCTATAGCGTTCAACGAGGTCGAGTACGCGGCCGTGCTGATAACTGCGGGCAATAGTCAGGGTCAGCCACGTTCCGGCCAACACTGCCGCGATGGACAGGCCGGCACGGATCGCAACGGGCGCATAACGCTCTGTCGCGGCGGCGAGATCCTCGACCAGCCCTCCCCTGCGCAGCGACGCCGCTACCGCTCCGCGCGCACTCAATAGGGCCGTTGCGACAATACCGGCCAGCAGCCACGGAATGAATTCAAGGTGGAAGACGTGGCGTCTCTGGAAGACCAGGGAAACGTTGAATGCGAGGTAGGCGGTAACAAACAGCACGAACCACCCGATGCGGATCCGGGACGCGAGCACAACGACGAGGCCTGCCAACGCGATAAAGGGACTGAACTCGTTGAGTCGCACAACCCGCACGACCGCCGCTATCGCCCGCAAGATGAGGTCGCCGGGAAACGTCCTCCACAGCTGAACCACCAAATCCGTTGAAACGTGCTGCAGCTCGCGTGACAGGAATCCGGCATTGCCCGTCGTCCCAAGAACGCGGCGGCCATAGCTGTTGATCAGCATCACCACGTGGCTGTCGTCCCAGGTGATTCCGTAGTCGTAAAGAGGGCTGACCGCATGCAGCGATTCGGTCTGCCAGTCCTGGCCGCCAAGAATCTGGACGGCGAACAGGCTGCCGTAGGGGCTAAACAGGTTCCGGTAAATCATCACCCCGCCTGCCGCAGCGATCCCGGCAACCACGAGCGTCGCCGCGATCAACCGGCGGAACCGTTCACCCGAAGCAGGACGAACGAACACCAGCGGCGTAATCACCGCGAGCGGCGCGACAGCGAGCAAGTCCTGCTTGAATCCGATGCCGAGTCCTGCCACCAGGCCGAGCGCCAGCGCCACCCACCGAATCGGACGGCCGTTCTCGTCTCGGATCACCATCCACGCGCACAACAAGACGACCGCCAGCACCCACGGCGCTTTGGCATATTCGATCGGCAGGCCAACCTTGCCGAGGTGTGACGCGGAGAAGATGAATCCACCGGCGCACGCCAGCGCGATCAGGCGCGGCATCGCCAGCCGGAAAATCAGGTACGCCATCACGCAGGTGATCGCGTACGACGCGGACTGAAAACTCAGGAATCCATCCACCGTCGGACCGACGACGCGAAACCACGAATACAGCGCGACATGGAAATACAGCTGCTGGTGCCAGATGGCGCCGAGGGGCACAAGCGGCACGCCGGCAATCGCGTCGCACGGAAACAGGGAAATCTTGCGCTCGTACAACGCCGTCCACGCTGGAAGCTGATAGAAAATCCGCGCGTCGGGAAAGAAACCGGGACGGCCGTAGCACGCGGCGACGAGATCCTCGATCGCAGGCGCGACGCGGAAATACCGTGTCAGTTCCGCGTGCGCCGCGGAATACGCCACGACCGCGACCAGCGCGGTGAGCAGCACGTCTTGCCACTTTTTCAAACGCGGGGGATCGAACCGACGGAAGCGCGGACGTTCTCGATGACGTAGTCGACTTCGGCGCCCGTGAGCTTCGGGTATAACGGCAGCGTCAACGTCGAGTCGCCGATGCGTTCCGCGACAGGAAACGCGCCGCGCGAATAGCCGAACGTTTCGCGGTAGTACTTCAACAGGTGCACGGCGCGATAGTTCACGGCCACGCCGACGCCGCGCCGCTGCAAATCGGTGAGGATCTCATCACGCCTCGACGGCTCGACCCAGATCGTAAACAGGTGCCGCGCCGACTTCGCGCCGGGGGTGACGATCGGGAACGACACCCCGTCGACGCCACGGAACCCCTCCTCGTAGCGCCGGCAAATATCCTCACGGCGCTGCCACAGCGGCTCGATGCGGTCGACCTGGCCGATCAGCATCGCCGCCTGCAGGTTGCTCATGTTGTATTTCCAGCCGAGCAACTCGATGTCCCAATGCTGATAGGTCCCCGTATAGCGATCGGCGGCGTTCGACGACATGCCGTGCTGTCGAAACAACCGTAGTGTCTCCGCGGTCGCATCGGAATTCGTCACGACCGCGCCGCCTTCACCGCACGTAATCGTCTTAGTGGCGTAAAAGCTGAAACACGCGGCGTCTGAAATTTGGCCGGGACGAACGCCGTCGCGGACCGATTCGATCGCGTGCGCGCAATCTTCGATCAGCTTCAGCCCATGGCGGTCCGCGATCGCACGCAGGCGGCGCATGTCGACCATCAGCCCGTAGAGATGAACCGGGATGATTGCCTTGGTGCGCGGCGTGATGGCGCGTTCGACGGCGTCTGCATCGATCAGCGCCGTCGCGGGATCGACATCGACGAACACCGGCGTCGCGCCGGTATGCATCACCGTGTTCGACGTCGCCGCAAACGTCATCGGCGTGGTGATGACTTCGTCGCCGGGGCCGATGCCGAACGCGAGCATGGCCAGCTGCAATCCCGCGGTGCAGCTGGTTAATCCGATCGTGTGCCGCACGCCGAGATACGCCGAGAATTTTTCCTCGAACTCTTTCGTGACCGTTCCCGTCGTCAGGAACACGTCGCGGCACACCTCGACCAGCCGAGAGATGTCTTCCTCCTCGAGGTTGTGACGGTAGAATTCGACTTTCATCGGCGGCTACTCGACGATGCGCGGTTCCGGCAGCGGCACGATGTACTTGCCCTTGAATCCACGCGCCTTGAATTTCGGGATCAGCTCGTCGGCGATGTGCCACGACAGCAGCAGCGCGTACTCCGGCTGATCCTCGAACAGGCGCGTTTCGTCGATGACAGGCACCAGCGTGCCCGGCATGTACTTGCCGACCTTGTACGAACCGCTGATCTCGACGACGCAATCGAGCAGCTCACGATCGAGGCCGACGTAGTTGATCAGCGTGCTCGCGCGCGAGGGTGCGCCGACGCCGTAAACGCGGTGGCCGGCGGCGACGATTTTCTCGAACAGCGAGTGCAGGCGGACCTTGGACAGCGCCACGCGATGCTTGAAGTCCTTCATTCGCGTCGACAGCTCGCCGGCAGCCTTTTCCTCGGCAAGCAGCTGCGCCACGCTCGGCTGCACCTTGCGCTTGCCGGTGCGTGCGGCATAGACGCGAATCGATCCGCCGTGGGTCGGGATGCGCTTCGCGTGAATCACCTCGAGGCCGTGCATCTTCAGCAGGTAGGCGACGCTTTCGAGCGAATAGTGGCGCAAGTGCTCGTGGTAAATCGTGTCGTACTGCAGCGTTTCGATCAGCGCCATCAAGTAGTGCGATTCGTTGATGAACACGCCGTCGTCATCGAGCATCGCCAGGATGCCCTCGACGATTTCGTGAATCCCTTCGATGTGCGCGAAGACGTTGGTCGCAGTGACGACGGTCGCCTTCATGCCGCACTCCTTGACCGCCCGTGCGGCGGCGGCGGGATTGAAGAAGCTCTGGATGCTGCGGATGCCGCGCGAGTTGGCGAGCTGCGCCATGTCGGTCGGTTCGATGCCGCAGACCGGGTAACCGGCGTTCGACCAGTTCGACAGCAGCGTGCCGTCGTTCGAGCCGATGTCGACGATCAATTCCTTGCCCGTGAGGCCGAGCAACGGCGCGGCTTCCTGCTGAAGCTCCGCGAAATTCTCACGCAGGATCTTGGTGGTGCCGCTGGTGTACGGGTACTCGGGCGGGAACAGGATCTGCGGATCGACGATCAGGCCGATTTGCACCAGCTGGCACTTCGTGCAGCGCAGCAGCTCGGCAGGATACGCAGGCTGCTCGAACGGCCGCTGCCCGATCGTGCGCATCTGGTTGACCGGTGGCAGATAACCGAGAAACAGCACCGATTCGAGATCGGTGTGTCCGCATACCTGGCAACGGTCCACAACTACGCTGCCGCCGGTGCCCGCCGCCCGCTTCATTTCACTCGCCATCGATCTCTCCGCTCCTGTTTTCTGAATGCTTAGTTCTTCGCCGGCGGGTTTTCGTCGTACCACTTCGCGACGGCCGGCATGGCCGATTCCAACGTGAACTTCGGCGCGTATCCCAACGCCGCGATCTTGGTGATGTCTGGGCAGCGCCGGTTGGTCTCGCCCTTCATCGCCTCACCCGGCACGACGCGAATGCGGCGGCCGAACGCGCGGCCCATGCATTCCGCCAGGTAGCTCATCGTGACTTCCTGTAACGTGCCGACGTGGTAGATGCCGAGGTGCGCGCCGTGCGCCAACGCCAGCATCACGCCGTCGGTGAAGTCGTCGACGTAGACAAACGATCGCGTCTGCTCGCCCGATCCGCGGATCGGGAAATCCACCGGGTCGCCGGGAGTGTTCTTCAAGGCACTCATGCGCAGCGCAAACTGCGGGATCACATGCTCGTATCCCATGTCGGCGCCGTACACGTTATGGGGCCGAACAATGACGACGCGATCGAAACCGGTGCGGCCGTAATTGATCGCCATCAACTCGCTGATGATCTTGCCGCCACCGTACGAGTAGCGCGGATTGGTCACATCGGGCACGCTCAGCGGAGCCGATTCGTCGGTCGGTACGGTCGGCGGCGTCTGATAGACCTCAGAGCTCGACATCAGGAAGAGGTCGCGGATGTTATGTCGACGGCAGCCATCGAGCACGTTGACCATGCCCTTGACCGCGACATCGAGCACGAGCTCCGGCTTGGTGTAGAAAAATTCGGTGCCGTTGACGTAGGCCAGATGGCACATCACGTCGATGCCCTGGCATGCCTTCTCGACAGCGGCGGCATCGCGAATGTCCGCAGGGAAAAACTCGAAGTGGCCTTCAACGTCAGCGAGGCGCCGCGAACGGCCGCGCGAATTGTCGTCGAGCACGCGCACGCGCTCGCCCGCCTTCAGCAGCCGCTTCACGAGCGCGCTGCCGAGAAACCCCGTGCCACCGGTAACTAAATAAGACCGCCCGCTCACATCGATACCTTTCCACCCATCGCCGTCGCCGTCGGGATCCTGACGCGGGTCGGCTTGCGGCTGCCCGCGGGCAGCTTGCGCGACTGCTTCAGCCCCCACATGAACCATCGCAGGTACTCGGACACCCACGGGCCGAGCACGAACGTCGACTTGCCGCCGTAGAGCCGATCGATCGACACGATCGGCACTTCACCGAGCGCCAGGCCCTTCAGCTGCGCCTTGATCGCCATCTCGAACGTGACCGCCCAGCCGATCGGCCGCGCCTGCAGGTCGAGCGACGGAAAGATCTCCCGGCGGAACATCTTGATGCCGGTCGTCGCGTCGGTCAGCGCCAGGCCCGACAAGTTGCAGAACCAACGGTTGGCAAGACGCGACAGCTTGCCGCCAATCCACGATCCGCCGAGCCGCCGGCCGCCGTGCGCGTATCGCGTGCAGCTCACGAAATCGCATCCATCGTCGAGGAGCGCCATCATGTCGTCAATGGCGAGGACGGGCCCGACTTCGTCGGCGGCAAAGATCAACACATACTTTCCGCGCGCTTCGGCGATGCCGGCCGACAGCGCGTTTAATACGCCAACACCTCGCTGGTTCAGGACCGCCCGTAACTCCGGATACCCCGGCATCATCGCCTCGACGACCGGCAAGGAGTCGTCGCCGGCGCGGTCGTAGACGACCAGCACTTCGTGCTCGGCGTCGATGATCGCGCGCAGGATCTTGAGCATGATCTTGAGGTTGATGCCCTCGTTGCGGACGGGCATCACGATGCTCAGAACGGGCGACGGGGCGTTGTTCAGTAGAAGCTCCGAATCGTCTCACACACCGTGGCGACGTCGTCATCCGACAGCGTGAGCGCCGACGGCAGCCACAGCGATTTCGGCATCAGCCGGGTGCTGTTCGGGAACTGCGCGTCCGGGCGGTGATACGGCTTCTGCGTGTGCAGCGGGTACCAGAATTCGCGGCAGTGAATGTTGCGATCGAGCAGGTACTTGACCAGCGCGTCGCGGCGTTCAACGACGGCGTCGACCCACTGCGGCACTTCTCCACCGTCGACATCGAAGCCCGGCAGCGTCACGGCGTCGATGCCACGCAGCCCGTCGCGATAGAGACGATAGATCTGCTTCAGACGCTCAACGCGCGGCTCGAGCAGATCGGCTTGAGCCAATCCAACCGCAGCCTGGAGATTCGTCAACTTGAAGTTGTAGCCGAGCGTCGGGTGCTCGTCGTTGCCGCCGGTGCCGCGCACCGGGCGGCCGTGATCCTTGAGTGCTCGCAGCCGCGCCACGAACGCATCGTCGTTGGTGAGCACGATGCCGCCCTGGCCGGTGGTGATGGTCTTGTTCGGCGAGAACGACAGGCATCCGCCGAGTCCGATGGTGCCGAGCTGTCGTCCATGCTTCTTCGACAGCAGCGCTTCGGCGGCGTCCTCGATGACCGGGATTCCGTGCGCCGCGCCGATCGCCATCAACTTCGTCATGTCAGCGGAGCGGCCGCTGACGTGCACCGGCACGATCGCCTTGGTGCGCGGCGTAATCGCCTGCTCGACTTGCGCGGGGTGAATGTTCAGCGTCTCGGGATCAATGTCGACGAGCACCGGCGTGGCGCCGGCCAGCTTCACCGCGTTCGCTGTCGCGATGAACGTGACGTCCGGAATGATGACCTCATCGCCGGGGCCCGCACCTGCCGCCGCCACGGCGAGAAAGATCGCCGACGTCCCGCTGGTCGTCGCCACCGCGTGCTTCGCGCCAAACAGCCCCGCGATGCGCGATTCGAACGCCGTCGTGACGTCGCCGTCATTGAGGTAATTGCTGTCGAGGACCGCCGCGACGCGGGCGTGTTCCTGCCCCGCCATCAACGGCTGCCACCACGGAATCTTCACCATTGTTGTGGTCACGAATCTGTCCTCATTTCAGCGAGACGCTCACGCAGGCGTTCGGCCTGGCGCGTGACCTCGTCGCGATTGCGGCTGCCGACACGGCGCAACGGAATACCGGCGTAGACCGACCAGGGTTCGAAGCTGAAACCGGCCGGCACGAAACTCAGCGCGCCGATGACGGTTCCCTCGGGAATGCGGTTGTTCGGCATCACGACGGCGTTCGATCCGACGGCCGTGTAATTTTCCAGCAAAACATCGCCTTCGATCAAATGCGTTTTGATCGGCCCGACCCCTTCGGGAATGATCGCCACGAGGTCGTTGGCGAAGTCGTCGCTGGTGCACCAGATCTTCACGCCCGACGACAGGCTGCAGAAATCACCCAGGGTAAACAGCCGCGCACCGCCGCCCGCCACCGAACATCCCGAGGCGATGTGCGAGCAGATGCCGATCTTGACGCGGGTCGAGAAATAACTGAAATCATCAACGATCGAGTAGTCCCCGACCTCGAAGTGCTGCGGATGGCGGATCCGCGCGTTGGGCGAGATGATCGGGGCGCGCCGGCTCACTTCGCGATCACGCCCCACACGTCGACCAGGTCGACCGTCGAAGGAACCTGCAGCGTCTTGTAGGCGCTGTGCGGCACGCCGATGATCACGACATCGTTCGAAGCGACGAGCTGTTCCTTGGAAATGAACGTCTTGTCGGTCGCGAACTCGTCGGAGTAGCTCACGTCGACGCCCTGGAAACGCAGCACCTTGCCAAGCTTGTAGGAGAGCGAATCGCGGATGTCGTCGATGTCGGCCTTGAACGCCATGCCGAGGATGCCGACCTTGAGCCCCGCGAGCTTGTGCCTCCGCCCGAGCTGCTCGACGATGAAATTCGGCAGCCCTTCGTTGATCGCCATCGCGGCGTGGCCAAGCGTGAAGTTGTTGTTGTTGAAGGCGGCGAGCTGCATCGTGTCCTTGAGCAGGCACGGACCGGCGGCGAACCCCGCCGACGGCAAGCCCGCGTTGCGGCCGTAGCCGTCAACCATCGTCTTGCGCAGCTCGTTGAAGTCGACGCCGTAGCTGTCGGCGATCATGTAGAACTGGTTGGCCGCGGCGAACTGGATGTAGCGCCACGCATTCGAAAACAGCTTGGCCAGTTCCGCTTCCTCGATGCTGACCTTGAGGAGCTTCGGCGCCACCAGCGCGAACAGTTCGCTGGCGCTCTCGAGCGCGTCAGGCGTGCATCCCGCCACGATCTGCGGCAGGTCGCGTAGCTCGCGGATCGCGTAGCCCTGCGCGATGCGCTCGGGACAATACGCCACGCGCCACTTGCCGCCGCCCTTTTCGAGCGTGTTCAGCACCTGGTAGCACGTGCGCGGATAGACGGTGCTGCGGATGATGATCGTCTGGTCTTCGGTCAGGTGCGGCTCGATCTTCGTAAACAGATCCAGCAGCGCGCGCAGCTTCGGATTGAGGTATTCGTCAACCGGCGTACCGACGGCAACGATGATGTGTTTGGCGCGGGACAGATCCTTGACGTCGGACGAAAACGTCAGCCGGTTTTCACGCAGCGCGGCTTCCAGCAGCGGCTCCGCGCCGTACTCGATGAACGGCATCGTGCCGCCGCGGATCTGCTCCATCACCTGCGCGTTGAGGTCATAAATGATGACGCGCTGCTTGGCCGCGGCGAAGACCAGGCCGAGTGGCAGGCCGACGTGCCCCGCGCCGCCGATGATGCAGATATCGTGATCGTGGTGTGCTGTCATATTAAGGTGTTCGAGTCTGATGAATTCGTCTAGTATAACTCGTCAATTCGCTTTCAGCCGGGCTTGGTCCAGGAGCATGGCCACGAGTCCAGCGGCCCTCGGCGGCATGCGCGGTTTCATAACTGTTTCGGTCTCGCACGATGGCAGCGAGATGCGCTTCGGCAGTGGCTGCGGTCACCAACTCGCCGAAGTCGGCAGGCAAGTCCCGCGCCGCCCCGGTCGAAAAGATGCGGTCAGCACGTACCGGACCTCGCGTCGAAAGCCTGGATCTTGCGCCATTGGCGCTGGAAACAGCCGGGCAACTAGCATCTCTCGGGTGCTGACCCCCGGCATCGCGCAGTTTATAGGCGGGCGGCCGAGACGCGTAGCGGCGCGTACCCCGAATCAACGTAACTCCACACTGTCGAACTGCCGAAGATCACCGACCGCGGCTTGTAGTGGATCGCATTCGGAATCTTGCCTTCGCGCTGGCCGTCCGGCACCGGCCCCGCGCTCCGGCAGCCAGCCACGCCTGCTGTTCGGTCGGATGTGACGGCCGCGACCCAGCCGCGCGCGCATACCCGAATGGATCGACAACTAGATTGATGTCGGAACAGCGCCCGCCACCATCATCGCGGTCAGGCCCATCACCGCCATGTAGCGCCGGCGATGACGCGATCGTTCAACGACCACCCGCCTGGGGATATCGGCCGAGCGCTTGAAGCGCTCTTACTTCGGCGTCGATGTCTTCGCGATGGCTCTGCTCAAACGCGCTGTGCGCCCGCGCGATGTCGGCAAGGTGCGCATCAATATTAGAGCCGTCGATGCGCACGCCAAAATCAGCGGGTAACGTCGCCGCCGCGGGGGTGTTGAAGATCCGATCCATCACCAAGAATCCAACTTGCGTCTTGAAGTGGATCTGATCTGCGAAATTCTTGAAGCCGGCGTTGTCTCCCTTCGGCTCGACGATCGGATCCATGGTGATCGAGTTGTAACAGCAGAAGTCCCATAGTGGAATTGGCGCCGCTCCCGGGTGCGCCTTCGCGTCTTCGTCGATCGCCGCCGCGAGCCCCCGTTGCCACTGCTCGAACTGCGGCCACCATCCAAGCAGCCGGATCGCCTCGAACGACCGCGCGTGATTGGGAGAGAGGTAGATGCGCAGATCGATGTCATGCTCGCGCGCAAGCGCGATCATCCGTCGCACGGCATCGATGGACGACTGGCCATGATCATCGATTAGGCGATACGGACGATCGCGGTAAGGATAAAGCGCGGTAAGGATGACTTTGTCGTTGTCGAGCATGATCCGGACAAAGTCGTCGCGTGTCAACAGCGCTTGGGCGTCGAGACCAGCGGCGTGGACCCTCGCTACGAACCAGCCCGCAAGCGCCTTCCACGCCAGAACCGCCGACGCGGAAATGTAATCCGCGGTCAGGACGTGACGGGCGACGAACATCGTCAGGTCGCGGCGATACGTCGGGCGGTTGGCGAGCGGAATACCCGCGAAATCCGGTGAATCCGGCTTGTCCGCGGCAAACATGTAGAACTCGAGCCCGACGACGATGCGGCGAGGCGGTTTGAGGGCGACGGTGTGCTCGAAGGAAGCCAACATCTCCCGGATGTTCACGCCGGCCAGCCCGAAGTTGTAGGCTCGCCGCCCGTCGGTCCAGCGCAAGGGCGGGTATCCGGTATCGATGTAGGACCACACCGTCGAACTGCCGAAGTACACGCTTTCCGGTTGATAGAACTTGACGTTCAGCAGTTTCGCTTCTCGCGTGCCATGGGGCACCGGCCAGCCGCCACTCGATGAGAGCGCGAGTTCTGCCTCCGTCGGCTTGAGCGGCCGCCATCCGGCGGCACCCGCGTACCCGAGCGGATCCATGACGAGACCAAGCGCGACCAACGCCACAAGCGCGAGCGTTACGCCAAGGGTCATGGACAGGACGTACCTGCGTGCTTTCGCTGTCGCGGCCTCAGAATTGGTAATAGAGGAATTCACTTGGCTTGGTGAGGTTGAAGAGCGCGATGGTGAACACGATGGCGGCGAGCAACGCCCACCCAACCGTCGGCCGCCACGAAATCCGCGGCGGCAGCGGCCGCTCGTCAACCGGCGTGACGAGAACGTCGAACCGGCCCATAATCTCCTGGCTGTTGGGCGCGCACCACGCAATCGGCAACAGCGCCAGGATCCACAAACCGATCGGGATGATCGACATCTGCACGGCGTGCTCGAACCTCACGCCGCCGGCGGCAAGCCACGCGCCGACCGGCCCCAATGCCGTGCGATCGGCCTCGACGAGCGTGAACCCGTTCAAGCCCGCCATGCCTTTAAGAATGTCGACGGCCGCGGCCGCCGTGGCCGACCGAAAGAATACCCACGCAACTACTACCGCGACGAAAGTGACGGCCCGCGCCAAGAATCGCCCGAGCGTCGACGCGCCGGCGCCATCCAGGCGCCGAAAGGCGGCCCGCCATCCGTGGTTGATGACGAGATAGAGGCCGTGCAGCCCGCCCCAGATGACGAACGTCCATCCGGCTCCGTGCCACAGTCCTCCGATCAACATCGTGATCATCAGGTTGACGTAGCGACGGATCGTCCCCCGCCGGCTCCCTCCGAGCGGAATATAGAGATAGTCACGGAGAAAGCGCGACAAGGTCATGTGCCAGCGCCGCCAGAAGTCGATGATGTTGGCGGCTTTGTATGGGGAGTTGAAGTTGGCGGGGAACTTCACGCCGAACATCGCCGACAGCCCGATGGCCATGTCGGAGTAGCCTGAAAAATCGAAATACAGCTGCAACGTGTAAGCAAGGGCGGCGGCCCACGCATCGAAAAACCCGACGTGGACGCCGAGAGCGGATTTGGTGAACGCGGAGAGGGCGTTGTTGGCGGCGACGTAATGGCCGATGCTGTCGGCAAGTACGACCTTCTTGAACAGGCCGATCGTCAACATCGCCGAACCGGTCGCCATTGCCATCCAGCTGAACCGCTCGTGGGTTGCCGTAGCGAACTGCGGCATGGTCTCGCGGTGATGGATGATCGGGCCCGCGATCAAGTGCGGGAACCACGTGACGAACAACAAGTAGTGGAGCGCGTCGTGCTCGCTGGCCTCCGCACGATAGGTATCGACGATGAACGCGATCTGCGTGAACGTGAAAAATGAAATGCCGAGCGGCAGCACGATGGTCGCGATCGCCAGATGCCAGCCTCCGAGCGCATTGGCGGTCGACAGGAAAAAGCCCCAGTACTTGAAGTAGCCGAGGAGCACCAGGTCGGCGACGATCGTGATCGCCGCGATGGCCGTGGCGGCACGCGGCCGCGCCCGCGTCCGGATCCACAGCATCCAGCGGCTCATGCCGTAGTTGAAGGCCGCCGATGCGATCAGCAGCGGCACGTATCGGGCATCCCACCAGCCATAGAAGAACAGCGACGCGGCAACCAGCACCGCGCTCCCGAGACGCGGGTGCAGGCGCGCCAGCGAGAAGAACAGCAACAGCGTCACCGGCAGGAACGCAAAAAGGAACGGGTAAGAGTTGAACAGCACGTTGTAGCGCCGAAAGACCGAGTGATTCGTCACACTCTCCGTGACGCAATTGGCGAACTCACCTTGCATCCACGTGAGGATTCTCGATGATCGGGTACAGATCGCGAACGAGGATCGTCGCGCCGCTTTTCCCGGCAGTAAAGCGGACATATGCCCGCGTGATCTGGTGATCTCCCGCCCATTGATGCACTCGATACTGAGTGTCGCCATCGGTGGGCAAGAACACTTGCGCCGGGGTCCAATTGACTCCCTGATTACTCTGTAACTCCATGTCGCTCATCACGTCGCCGCCGGTCACGCGAGCGTACACAAAGGCTTTCATCCGGTCTGTGGCGTAAGCCTCAATCGGACCCACAGCCACGGCCCCCCCGGGCATCAAGCTGACGCGAATTGCACCGTCGACGATATCCCACTTGCCATCGTGAATCGCTGTCACGTTAGGTAGGGCGACAAATCCTGGCCGTACTGAGCGGCTATCGTTCCACGATTGATGCGTCAGCTGATCAAACAAGTCTCGATACTTTGACGCGTTGGGAACCGTCGCCGTAATGTAACGGGCATAATGGATCGAAAAGATTTCTGATTGGCTTCGAGCGAGCGCCCGCTCATACAAGGCCACCGCCGAGGGCGGATCCACCATCGTGGCAAATGCCGGTACCCACGGATCGTTTGGCGCTTCGACCTGAGCCCGGCGAAAAAACGAGGCTGCCAACTGCGCAGCCCTTAGCCGCGCAGCTGTGACTTGATCGTCTGACATCCCCAACCGATCGCCGACAATCGACGGAGCGGCCCAAACGTTCGTTTGAAGTCGCAGCATGAGCCATGCGCCGTACATAGAAATGCTGCCAGGGGATGGTTCTCCCAACGGCCGCAACGCCTCCACCCGGCTGGCTACTATGTCGGGCAGAAGTGCGTCTTTTTCTGCGTGGGTTGTGTAGACCCCAATCCAGGGTTGATACCACACGTCGAAAGTGGCGAGTTCGCGACGACAGCTTTGAATTGCGTATGGAAGTGCTATTGCGGCAACCGCGACCGCGACCGCGCCCTTAATGAGGAAGCCGTTGGACGTGAGCGGTCGCCGTCGCACCAGACCGACGAGCTGATTGCCCAGAACGACGAGTATGAAAGCGCTGCCGATTAGCAATTGAAGCAGACCGGTGAGGACGTAGTTCCGATGTGTGTGAACGACGTGTGTTAAACCTTCGATGCCAAAAAAGTTCCAGAGGCAGATGGCGATCACCGGAGCTTCAACGGCAAAACGGGCTCGCGAACGGAACGCGACAATCGCGGCAACTAGCGCGACCACCGCCATCCCGCGTGCCCCGTCGACAGCCGAAGGCGATTGGTCATAGGTCGGACGAATCAACATCGGCAAACGCAAAACGAGCAACCCTAAGCGTTTCGCGCCGCTTGCCACGAATTCGAGTGGATGGCGCCATAGCAGTTCGGAGAGTAATCGCGAGCCAATCACCGAGAATCCTTGATACTCAAACGTCAACGGAGCGGCATCGCGAATTAGGGGGTCGGCAAATGCCGTCGCATAAACGCCAAAGTCTCCGAGCGGAAATGACCAGGAGTTCGGACGCTCCGTCCAAAACCCCGTCGTTAGAGCGAACGGACCGAAGGATCCGGAATTCGAAAAGTTATGAACACTCAGGGGGGCTAACGGCTGCTTGACGAACTGCGCACAATCGTGGAATGCGAACCCGACGAGAACGGCTGTGCAACTCACGACCGCGATCCGTGATCGCGACGGCTCGGCGAGCGCAACGAGGAATGCGAGTCCCAGGAAAACCGCGATCGTCGAGAACGCTGCGGAATGCGCGACCATCAAGTAGCCGATCAGGTTGACCGAAACGGCAATTGCCAAGGCAACGTTTGCGACGATTCCGCGCCGCGATTTCGCAACCAATACTATTAACCATGCAGTGGAGAAACCGTACCATGCAAACGGCAAGTCCAATTCGAACCAGCCGATCAAGGCACGATCGATGGCGAGCGTAATTACGAGCGTGAGGACCGTGACGCCATTCGACCCTGTTAGGGTGAACAGCAGCCGCGCAATCCCGAAGCAGCCGCAGAGCATCCCCAACAGCACCACCGCCGCAGCGGACGCCTCCGTCACCCCGAACCGGTAGAACAGCCAAGCCGCCCAGGAGTCCCGCGCGAACTGAGCATACAGATGACCCGTCCCCGACCCCGGCTGCCATACCCAATTGCCGGCGCACGGCGCGGATAGCAGCGTCCGCGCCTCTTTGTCGAAATCCCGTAACACTCCCACCACCGTCCCAGAAGGATTGCCCGCGCTATAACGTCGCGCCAATGAGGCCAGGCTCGCGTCCTTTTGAACGGAGTAACTATCGCAAACTTCGGTAGGGCGTCTATGGACCAGACTGTAAACGGGCGGGCTTACCGCGGCATACCTCGTCGCGATATAGCGACACAGCGTCGAGACCGTCGACGGAACGGTTACATGATGCGTTGCGCCCAATACAGCCGCGCAGACAATTGCAATGGTATAGCCAATGACAGGGGAGCGATCAGCCCATTGAACGTAAGACGTCACCCGCATCAAGGGCGTCGACTCGTCAGTAGTAATTGGAATACTCACAGTTCGAGCGTGCTAAGTTGCCAGCTTACCTTTCGCAACTGCGAGGAAAACGACGGCAAGGTTTAACGCATGATCAATTCGGCCGTCACTAGCCATTTTCATGAACTCGTCCTCTGAGACACGAGAGACGGAGATCCCCTCCGAGTCCAGAGGTACGGCCACCTCCACAACGTCGGCCGCCCAGTAGCACCACATTCGATTTACCAGCCGTCCTACATCCGGCACTAGCACGCCCAGGAGTTCGAGTCGCGGAGCCGCCATCCCAGTCTCTTCCAAGAGCTCCCGGGCTGCGGCCTGCTCCGGCTTCTCGCCGTCCTCGATATGGCCACTTGGCAATTCGAAGGTGTCTCGGTCAACAACTGGCCTGAATTGTTTGACCAGCACCAGCTCCCTGTCTGGTGTGATCGCGACCACAGCCACATAGTCGCTGACCTTGACCATATAGTAGGGTTTGCCATCTGGAGCAGGTTTTGACAGCAGCGTGCACCACTGCGACTCAAAGAGAACGGTCGTCGCTGAATCCATCATTGCTGGGGGTACCTTCACGGATGATTTGGCTCGCGGCGCCATCCCCATGCCGTAACTTCTATATCGGAGGTCAGCGAAGCGTCCGACAAATTGTGTGCGATAACAGCAACAGCGCGAAGACGCTTTGAGGGTTCCCATGTCACGGTAAAAGGACCTTCCGTGAGATTTACTTGATACACCCATCGTTCGTCGACTTGAATACCGATAGTTATCCCACCCGATCGCACAACTCCTTGTGCAAAGAACGATGAGAAGCTCGCCGAAGGCCCGACCTCGACAGGGTTCGATACAGCAGCGTAGGTGAATTGGCCGGCTGCTTTGTTCTTAATGACAAGATGCGACCCCTCAAAAATGACGCCCCGTTCTACCCAGCCCATCTGGGATGCATTGAGCAGGAGCGCTTCGCTTGGGCGCAAGTCAAGGCTCGGCTCCACCAGCCGGAAGTTTTCGATCTTGCGAGGATCGCCGCGACGCCGCTCTGTGACACCGCCACCTAACTGTCCGTAGTGCCCGAAACCCCAGGTCCACACCGCACCGTCAACGGCGATTGCAACTGCGTGCGCATGGCCTCCCGTACCCAACGAAACAACGGGTGGCAGCGAACCAATGGGCACCGGGCGGTTGCGCGTCTCGAAAGTGCCGTCACCCAACTGCCCGTACAGGTTATCTCCCCACGCCCACACCTCGCCGCTCGCGGTAAGCATCAGACTGCTATCGGCCTCTGACGCGACCTGCATGGCGACGGGCACGCCCGGCACACGCTGCGGTCGCCATTCAATTGCGAAATCAGGACTACGACGGACGCCTGGGTTGGCGTCGGGACCAGATGTCTGGCGCAGCAACTCGAGATCTCCATACGCGAGCTCACCGGCAGTTAAGCGGCCAGCCGTCGCGCGAGCGAATCGCTGGCCGTCACGGAGGGGTACTCCAACCTGCCCATAGTCGTTTGCGCCCCAACTCCAAACACTCCCATCTGAGCGGAGGGCAACCGCGTGTTGATGACCGGAGACGACCGATACGATGTCCTCCAAGCCCTCAATCATTCGAGGCACAGGTATCGCTCCCAAATTGGAATTACCCAGCTGACCGCGCTCATTGTTGCCCCAACCCCAAACGTGGCCGGTGTCATCAACTGCGAGCGAAAAAAACCAGCCTGCGGAAACATTGCGCATGCGACGGGGAAGTTTGACGAGCGTTGGGTGTTGGCGGTCCTTGTAGTCTCCGGTCCCCAACTGGCCGTACAGGTTGCTGCCCCACGCCCACACCTGCCCAGAACGATCCAAAGCCAGTGAATGAACATAGCCGCCGGACACCGAGGCGACCGGAGCGTCGAACGCGACCAAGCGTGGTTCCAAAACTCGAAGTGTCGCGTCAGCACTGATTTGCCCCCAATGGTTATCGCCCCATGCCCAAACCGCACCGTCGCGCGTTACTGCAAGCGTGTGGTTGCTTCCACTTGCGACCCATGACACATCTTGAAGCCCTTTTGCTTTCACTTTCGCCGCGACGGCATAACGACTCAGCTGACGCCCGTCACCGAGCTGGCCATAGAGATCGTTACCCCACCCCCATACGTCGCCTGCTCTAGTTACGACATGTGCGTCCAACTCCCCACCGGCCGCTACAAACTGACCGCGCACGCGACCTACGCCAAAAGTTGCTAGATATAAAGTAACGGCGCTGGCCTGTACGAAGAACCCGAACCTCCTCAAGGACAGTCGGCGCGCGAAGTCAAGTAGTGTGGCAACCGCGATACCGGCCAGGGCGAAGACGAACCCGTACCCTGGTACCGTCTTTCTCAGTTCAACATAGAACATCAGGCTGAATGCTGTGAGGAAGATCGTGGGGCCAAGAGCAGCCCAAATACCCCACCGGCTCTCGGTGTTGAGGCTCGCTATGAGCAACCCCACGGCGGCTAACAGCGCAATTATCGGGACCGATCGGTTCCAAGCCGAAAACCATGCTTGGAGCGAACGCGGGGCGTTGGTGCTCAGGACTCCTTCCGGCGTTTCAGCCACTGCTAGCAACCGCGGCAATCTCAGTCGGATCAAATGTGCGATATGGCGCCCGAACGGAGCAGTCAGGACAACTTTGTGAACCAGAAAGTCCCTGGTCGCGAGCTGCTGGCTCGCGCTGTTGCACCCTGGACAGTTCTCATCGATCCAGTGCCAGAACTCCTTATCGTCGAAACCAAGGCCCCATGGATTCGGCAGCTCACCCCACGCCGCAAATGCTAATTGCCAGAACGAACCTCTGACGAGACTGAACTGCCCGTAGACGCGCTGATTACGCAGTGCCCAAGGCGTGAGCGCGGCAAGCACAATCAACTGGGCGACAAGCATCGCCACAACAGCCCGCCACAGTCGGCGGTCCCGCAATGCGAGCACGCCCAGAGCCAGAGCGAGGACAGCGGGTAAGAGCATCGCGGTACTATTCATACTCGCGCCCGCAAACGCCGCGGAGACGACCAGGGCAACTCCTGAAAATGGCCGACGACCGTGAAGGGTTGCCTGGATGGCAACCACCCCCCCGTAAGCGGCAAGAAGGAACCAAAAGCTATCAGTTGCTGCTGCGACGGTGAGGTTGCCGAGAAACGCGTGCGGCGGCGAGACGGCGTAAAGCATGCCGCCAATGATTCCCGCACCGACCGACCAGCACCGGCAGCCAATTGCAAACACGAGCACTGCCGCCAGTGAATCGAGCACGGCTTGCATTCGCTGTGAATGCACGTACCTGTAGTCGCCGCCGAGCCAATAGCTCAAGGCAAACCATACGGAATAGCCTGGCGAGTGGGCAGCGCCCGGGGAAATCCAGTTACCAGCAACACCGTCGTCTACCGGCAGCACATCCTGCAAATCGACCATGGTGTGGCGTGTCGAGTCACGTTGCGCCATCGTCGCGCGCTCGATCACCTGCCGATTCGCGACCCATCCGCGGCCCTCACTCAGATTGCGGCCCATTTCCGCGTCCATTAGCGTCAGCGCCGCGACCCACGGCGAAACGGGGACATAAACTTGCTGCATCACCAGGCGAACGGTGAGCGCCACCGCCCCGATCGCGAGCGCGGCCGACGCAATCCAGGCAGGGCTGATCGTCCTGCGATGGGCGGCGCGAGCGACAAGCTCTATAAGCAATCCTCGCGCCCTTCAATCCAAGACGCATGCCACAGCACCGCGTTCAACACGGTCCACAGCTGAAAACTGTATCCACCGCGCCCCGCCATCTGGCCTTTGAGCATGTCGACAAAGAACGAGTTGTCGAAATAGCCCTCCTTCGCCAGGCTGGAGCGCTCGAAGGCCGCGAGACAACGCGGGCCGAAATCACCTTCCTGAAACCACTCCTCCATAGGCGCCCCGAAACCTTGCTTTTGCCGGTAGATCAGATCCTCATCCAAGTACGGGCCGGCCGCCTTCTTAATCAGAGACTTACCAAGACCATCTTTCAGCTTGTATTCCGCTGGCAGCCGGGTCGCGAATTCGACGACATCGTGGTCCAAAAATGGGACTCGGGCCTCGATCGAATGGGCCATGGTGAGTTTATCCACGCGCATGAGCAGATGTTCCGGCAAGCGCAACTTCATTTCCATATACGGGATCTTGTAAAGGATCTCCGGCGGCGGCAGCTGCCCGCTCAGTCCTCCCAAGTAATGATCGACGACGGCGTGGCTGTCGAGCCGACGATGCGAGGCGGGCAGCAAGCCATTCACCGGACAGTCAATTTCTCCGGCGAAGGCCGCAGGGTTAGGTGTCAACCGCCGCCGGAGTTCACCCCACCAACAGGCGGCGCCGCCCCAGAACAGTTCCTGCCCCGCTTTGGCGCGATCGACGATATCGCGATCGTCCATGCTGGTGCCGGGAATAGCGGTCTGCGTGCCGGCGACGAGTCGCTGCCACCAAGTCGCGTTCCGAACGGGCGAATAAAGCGTCTCGTACTTCTGCCGGTAGTGCTCGCACCACCAATAACCGAGAAAATTCTCGTCGGCGCCCTCACCTACCTGGACCACCGTTGTTCCGGACTGCCGCACGAGTCTGGCCAAAAAAAACAGCGGAATGCAGACGTTATCGGCGATGGGCTCGTCTTGCAATCGCACCAGCAGCGGTAGGAAATCCTGTGCCTCCTGCCGGCTGATTAGCGTCTCATGATGATCGGTACGATAGCGCTCGCTAACGCGTCGAGCAAATCGGAACTCGTTGTAGTCCTCTTTTCCCTCATAGCCGATGGTGAATGTCGTCACCGGCCGCGACATGAGTTCGCTCATGAGAGCGACGTTAAGGGAAGAGTCGACGCCGCCCGAGAGTAAGACGCCAAAAGGGACGTCGGACACCATCCGCCGCGCGATCGAGTGCTTCAGCAAACGCGTGAGCTCGACGGTAGCGTCGGCTTCGCTCAGATCCGATGTTCTGAGCAGTTTGTCGGCGCGCGGACGACAATCCCACCACTCGTGAGCGGACGCGTTGCCGTCGTGATCGATCGTGATACGGTGCCCGGCAGGCAGTTTGAATATGCTCTTGAACAGTGTTAGCGGAGCGGGCGCAACAATAAACGTTAAGTAATGCCAGAACGCCGTCCGATCCATTTCACGCGGCACATCGTCATGAGCGACAAGGGCTCTAATTTCTGAAGCGAACAGCCACTCACCTTGAGACGTCCTCGTGAAGTACAGCGGCTTGATGCCGACGCGGTCACGAATCAGATGCACAATTGGTTTCGACGGGTCGCGCGCGTCGTAAACCATGACGGCGAACATACCGTAGAAGCGCTGCACACATTCGACCCCCCACTCTTCGTAAGCGTGAAGCAGCACCTCCGTATCCGAGTGATCCGTCAACCACACGTACTTGCCAGTTGCCGAAAGCTCGGCCCGAATGGCGGCATGGTTATAGATCTCACCGTTGAACACCAGCGCGACAGTCCCAGCGCTGTTGGTCATCGGCTGGTTGGCAGCTTGGGATAGATCGATGATCGACAACCGCCGATGTCCTAGCGTGCACTTGCGATCCGCAGAGGTCCAGAGGCCCGCACCATCGGGGCCGCGATGCGCCATCCGATCTCGCATCCGGGCCAGAGTCTCGGGGCCGCTGCACGCACCAGTGGGTTTAAACGCGCCGACAATTCCGCACATATTTGCCGCTCAGACCTCTCGTGAGTTACCGCTGTTTCGAAACGAAGAAGCGCCAAGGCTTCAGATAACGCTCCAGCTGGCTGACGCGAGTTCGCAGTCTGTCCAACTCCGTGTCGCGCTTTTGAATTTCACTAACTTGCTCGGTCGCCTTCTGGGCCAGCAGCTGATCTCGATAGGCGATCTCGCCCTGAAAATACCGATCACGTGTTACCAAAGCTTCATCTCGTTTATTGATTTCTTGTTGGCATTGCAGAATAAGCTCGTCCCGCTTTGCGATCTGGACTGCGGTCGACATTTCCTTGGCGTGAACAGCAAGCTCGGCCAGATTCGCCACACCGGCGTTGGACCGCATCAATAGTTCGAAATACAGAAGTGCGTCGTCATAACGACCATGGCGCACGCGCGCCAGCCCCTCCTCTAGGAGCTCGTCGACTCTCTCAGGTGGGGCGTTTCGAAGTGAGGGTTTCGCGCGCGCGATGACCGTACGGAAGCGGTCGGATCTCACGTCGACGCCGGCGGCCTTCGCGAAATACCGATCGATGTCCGCTTGCGGTGCACCGATGTTGGCGAGCGACTCGACGCCCCAGAGATACAAATCTGCTTCGGCTCGATGGGCCCACGCCGAACGTAGACGGTCCCCACTGGAAGTCGAGAGAAAACGCTCGACTGCCTTTACTTTCAACTCGCATTGACGCTCGTAGCTATTGGGTCGCCACGTCGAACTCATCGCGCCGATTCGAACGTCAACAAATGGTTCGCGTTGATCCACTCGCACAATCGGCCACCGCGACAAGCGCAGCCATAAATCGAAGTCGGGAACAATCGGCATCGACTCATCAAAGCGCAATTCGTCTCCGCATATCGCGCGGTTGAAAAATGAAGACGCAAACGGGGGAACCACGCTGCCATCGACCAACCCCAACAGATCAAAGCGCGGAGGTATCCAAGTTTGAACAAACTCCCCATTTCCGTCGATCATTCCGCAAACGCCGTACACTGCGGCTGCGTTGGGGGATCGACGGCTACCTTCCACCGCCATATGCAACACGTTCGGATAAAAGCGGTTGTCAGCGTCTATGGAACCTACGAGATCGCCTCTGCAACGCTGAGCCGCGCGGTTAAAACCCTGTCCAATACCCGAATCAGCCTCAGAAACGAGAGACCAATTGTCCCGACTCTCAAACTGCCGAAGGTATTCGTAGGTACCATCGGTGGAGGCGCCGTCCTGAACAATCACTTCGTAACTTGGATAATCGACTTCAAGAAGTGATTCAACGGCATCCTTCACGTATGGCATGCCGTTTCGAACGCAGAGAATGATGGAGATAAAGGGTAAAGTTGCCATAACGTTCAGGAAGGTTTCACTAAAGCAATCCCGACTGCACTACGAACGATCTCCTAACAACTCCCACTCCCCTTCACCCTCGAAAACGGTGTGGTCGCCAATCCAGCCGCTGTCCGTAACGGAGAACTCAAGAGCATGGGTGAGGCAATGGTAAACATCAGGATCAACTGAAAAGAAGGCACCCGAGTTGCGCTCGGCATAGCCTTCTGCGGCAATCTCTGCGGCGAGCGAGTAAGTGTTGGCGGACAACATCATTTTCGGCCATCTCATCCGAATCACACCTGTTGGAAACCGCTCGTCAAACGTCAATTGAGACGTCATGAACTTACAGATCCGTTCCGTGTGATTTCGCGAAATCACCAAAAACACTTGCGCGCGTTCGCGTAATGGACGTCGCACGATTCGATACGCAAGTTCGAATGTGGCAGTCTCACCATGAGCGATAGTGTGACCCGGTAAGCCGGCGGAGTTGAGCAAGCGCACAGCCGTGATGACAATGTCGCCCGCACCTTGGTCGCCCGTAGGCTCAATCTGCAGGCTCGGCGACGCGGCTGCGTTGTCCCATGAAAATACTTCCGAGTTCCATCGCTGCGGGCTCCCAGTGATGAAACCAAGGGAACGACTGGTGTTATTAAGGTGGCCTATGACTTCGAGACTCGGTTGATGGTCTGCCCAATAATCCACGCGCACCGCTAAGTCGCCCCCCGAGTTCAAGGCCAATCGAGGAACGACGAAGGCGACAGTCACCTTATGAAACGGCCCGCCGAAGTTCAACATCGGCCGCGCGGCGCGACCGTTCCAGACTTCAAGTTCACCCCAACGACCGGAGTCCTTCACCAAGTGCGCAGCACCCGCATCGTCGAACGAGACCGAGTCCATGCGGAGATCCGCGACCGGCGCGCCATTCCTCAACAATGTAATTCCACTGAAATAAACGGGGCCAAGCTGCGGGCGATTGTGAATCGATCGAATGTCGACAAGGAGTGGTGCGATCGCCGGCGCGGGCGACGTCGAGGTCGCCCAACGCGTTTGAGCACGTAACGTCAGCCGACGTTCCTCTTGAGCTCGAACGGAGTCCTCGTACGCCTTAATGACTACTGTCGCATCGCTGTCAAGTATCACTCGACCGGCGTCAATCCAGATCATCCGCGAGCACAATGTCGCGGCTGAATAGATGTCGTGCGTTACGAGCAACAGCGTCGATTCTCCGCGATCGCACATTGCCTTCATCCGGTCGTAGCTTTTCTTGGCGAAATAAGCGTCGCCGACGCCGAGAATTTCATCGAGCACAAGCAGGTCAGGTGTAATCGCTGTCGAGGTCGAGAACATAAGCCGCACGGCCATCCCGCTGGAGTAGGTTTTGACCGGTTGACCGATGTACTCTTCAAGTTCAGAAAACTCGACGATCTCCTGATAACGCCGATCAGCTTCGCGTCCAGTCACGCCTAGCTGGGCGAGATAGGCGTACACGTTTTCTCTGCCAGTGAAGTCTGGGTGAAAGCCCGTACCAATCTGTAACAGCGCATGGGCCTTACCGCTTACCACGAGCGATCCTGTCGTGGGCTCGATCACCCCTGTGATGAGCTTTAACAATGTGCTTTTGCCGGCACCATTGCGACCGATGAATGCCACTTTCTCGCCGCGCTTAATGTCGAGGGAAACACCAGCAAGGGCCGCGTGTTCGGTGTACGCTCCCTGACTCTTCCGTAACAGGCCAAACATATCTAGAAACTTGCTGCCGGGGCCGCTGTACAGGCGGTATACCTTGGTCAATTCGCGAGCCTGAATCGCGTACTCGTTCATATGGATGGGTCGCCTTGCGTATTTATGCGTGAGTATGGCAGCGAGTCCAACTGTGCCTCGATGAGAATCGCGCGGATGGCCGATCTACGAGCCGACGCATGAACCGCCGGAAGGGGGCCGGTTAGTGAGAAGCCATCCATCCGATGTGCAGAATCTCGAAATTGTTCGTACGCGTGCCCTGCCGCACACAGTGAGCGATCACGATTCGATAGTCACCCGTCGCATCTGGTTGCCACAGATAGCGGAACAATCCCGGGCGATCGAAATTCCGATACGCCACCCACTGCTGATTCCGCTGCACGCCGATCGTGACGCAGCCGTCGATCACCTTCCCCGTCACTGCCAGCGACGCGAGCGGTGCGCCCGGACCCACAGCCGTTTCCGGAGAGGAGATGACATACGCCGTCGGCGATTCGACTTCGCCCTTCACGACGAAGCCGCCGCCGTTGGGTGTGACGATCGGGACGATCGCGGCGCCGTTCTCCTTCGTCACGGCATGAAACGCCGGCGAGCTGAAATCAGGGCCCGGCGCCAACGAGACAGCAGCGATCGCGCGCGGTTGTGACAGGCGGCGAGTCGAGATGCCGTCGCCGAGTTGTCCGTCGTATCCGAAACCCCAGATCCGTAGCGCGCCATCAGGCTTCGCCGCGACGACGTAGGCCTCGCCGGACGCGATCGTCATGATCGGCGCATCGACGTGCGCGCGCACCGGGCGGCGCTTGACGGTGAACGAGTCGTCTCCCAATTGGCCATACAGGTTGTCGCCCCAGGTCCAGACCTGGCCGTTGCCATCAAGAGCAACTGAGTGGTCCTCTCCGGCCGCCACCATCCCGACACCACTTAGATCGCTCACCGCGGCGGGCTCGGCACCACCATCGCGACCAAGTTGGCCAAAGGTATTGCCGCCCCAGCTCCATACGGTTCCGTCGCGGCGCAGGGCGAGCGAATGATTTTGACCGGCTGCGACCGCGATCACGTCGTCGAGCGCCGCAATCTCCATCGGACTCGCCACATCCGCGGACGCAGGCCGTCCGAGTTGACCGCGTCCGTTTTGTCCCCACGCCCAGACACGGCCGGTTCTGGAGATTGCAAGCGAGTGGTAAAACCCGGCGGTAATCGACGCGATCGGCGGCAGCCCGGCAACTTTCATCGGCGTTTCGACGACCGATCGCGAAGAATCTGCCGACTGTCCAAAATGGTTATCGCCCCACGTCCAGACGATGCCGTTGGCGTCGAGCGCAAGCGAATGAAGGCCGCCGGCGGCAATCGCGACGATGTGGTCGATGCCGGCAATCTTCTCCGGGGCCGTGTGAGACGATCTCCCACCGTCGCCGAGTTCTCCCCAGCGATTGTCACCCCACGACCAAACCGATCCGTCCTTCGTGAGCGCGACCGTGTGAAACGATCCCGCGGCAACCGCGATCGCATCTGACACGTACAGCGCTTGCGCGGCATCACTCGAGCCGAGACCGTACGATCCGTCACCGAGCTGGCCGAACGCATCGCCGCCCCAGCTCATGACCGGACCATCGGGTGTCGCGATCGCAGTGTGGGTCTGTCCGCCGGCAATCACCGCTGCTCCCGAGCGCACTGGTGCGGCAACCGCCAGCAGCACTGCGGCGACTGCCACGCGTCGCATCGACGAAAGCCGGCGCGCGATTTCGGTCGCCGCGATCGCGGCGAAAAGGAACATTCCGCCATAGGCAGGCACGGTCTTACGCAGCTCGACGAAAAACACCAGACTGAAACAGATCAGGAACAGGCTCGGGCCGAGTGCGAGTAGCGCCGCCGGCCGCGCGTCGGCGCGAAACCAGATCATCGCCATGCCGATCAAGAACAGCACCGCGACGACCGGAAGAACCACGTCGTCGATCTTCAGCAGGACCTCCAGCTGCGATCGCATGACGCCACCGGGCGGCGCGCCGAGATACGGCGTATGCAACTGACCCGCGCTGACCACCTTCGGCACGCGGAAGCTGACGAGATTGACGATGTGCCGCGCGAAGCCAGGCGACGGAATTACCGAGCTGACGAGATAGTTCCGAATCGCGATCGATTGCTGGCCGGCATCGCACCCGGCGCAGTTTTCTTCAATCCAGTTCCAGTAATACTTGTCGTCGAGTCCCATGCCCCAGGGATTCGGCAACTCACCCCATGCGGCGTACGCCAGCTGCCAGAAGTTTCCTCGCACCGGACTGAACTGCCCGAACATCCGCGCATTGCGCGCCGCCCATGGCAGCAGCATGGCTGCGACCAGGACTTGCGCAAGGACGAAGTAGGGCACGAGCTTCCATGCGCGCCGATCCAGGAGTCCGGCGACAATCGCGACTCCCGTCAGCACCGTTGGCAACGCAAAGCTGGTGCTGTTCATCACCGAGCCGCCCAACGTCGCCAGCGTGAGTATCGTCGCGCCGATCCACGGTCGCTGGCCGTTGCGAACGGAATCCCAGATCCGTACCGCGCCGTATGCGACCGCGATGAACCAGAAACTATCGGTCGATGCCGCGACCGTAAGATTGGCGAGGAATGCATTCGCCGGCGAGAACGCGTACAGCGCGGCGGCAATGAAGCCGACGGACGTCGACCACACGCGACGGCCGATGCCGAACAGCAACAAGCACGCGCTGGCGTCGAGCATCGCCTGCATGCGCTGCGAGTAGATATAGCGATAGTCCCCGCCGAGCCAGTAGCTCGCGGCGAACCACAACGAGTAACCGGGCGAATGCGCCGACCCACCCGTGCCCAACGCGCCAGGTTTGGTGTCATCGATCGGCAGTAGATCCTGCAAGTCGACCATCGTCGGCTTGCCCTCTTGCGCGCGATTGGCGCGATCGATCATCTCCAGGTTCGCAACCCAGCCACGGCCGGCCAACAGGTTGCGGCCCATTTCCGCGTCGGTCAGCGTCAACGCGCCGACCCACGGCGCGCTCGGCTTGAACGATTCGAGCAGCCAGAAGCGGAAGCCGATCGCCAACGCGAACAAGACCGTGAGTGCGATCAGGGTGCGGCGTGTCATCAGAAACAATCGAGCAGTGCAGCCGCGATGTCGGCCGCGCCTGGCAACGCCTGGTTCTCGAGCGTGCGGCTCGACGCAATTGGTGTGTGCGCTCCGCCGATTCGCACGTGTCTAAGCTCGGCGCCGCCGATCTCAGCGACCCTGGCCACGATCTCCGACGACCATCCGTGCTCGGTGCTTGCCTCTTCGGCGTAGGCGTGGATCGATGCGCGCCCTTCGCCGACAATGCGCGCGATGTGTGTGGCCGGCACGGGAGATAACTGGCTCACGACGATCAGGTCGATGGCCAGGCCCTCCTCCCGGAGCAGCAACTGCACCGCATCAGCCGCGTGAGGCGTCATCGCGCCGTAACACCACAACTGGCCGTCGGCCCCGCGCTCGTGACGGAGCCACGTCGTCGGAAACGGCGAGGCGTCGTCCGCGATGATCGTGCGCGTCATGCCGGGCACGTCGTCGATCAAAGCGCGTCCATAGCAGGTTTTGCTTTCGACGAACACGACCGGCCCGTCACATTCAATCGCCGCCTGCTTCAACAACGCGCCTGGATCGCCGGCGACGCTCGGCGCCACGACCCACAGGCCAGGCACACCCAGGAAGTGCTTTTCCAGCGACTGACTATGCGTCGGACCATAGCCGCGGCGCGCCCCCATTGGCGCGCGCACGACGAGCGGCACCGTCACCTGGCCGTTGTACATCCACTCGAACTTTGCGGCGTGGTTCACGAGTTGATCGCCCGCCAGGAACAGGAAATCCCCGAACATCATTTCCGCGATCGGACGCATTCCCCGCATCGCCAGCCCGCTCGCGACGCCGACGATAGCGGCTTCTGAAATCGGCGTCGTCAACACGCGATCGGGGAAACGGCTCGACAGCCCCTTGGTGACCTTGAAGGCGCCGCCGTACGGATCGAGGATGTCCTCGCCGATCACGATCACACGCGGATCCGCGGTCATGAGGTCGTGCAGCGCCTGATTGATTGTCTGCAGTACCGTCGGCATCACGAGGCCCCGAGGGCGCGTCGCCGCGCCTCATCAATTCGCTCAGCAACGCGCGCATCGATCGCATCCGCGGCGGCGCCGGCAGCAACGCGAGCGGCGATCAGCGGATCGCGCGACCACGCCGCGCGCAATTCCTCCGCCGAGCGCGTGTCATCGCCCTTGCTGTGCGGACCGAGCCGATCGGTGTAGCACACAAGCGCCTGCGGACCGCTCCCGCCTCGGGCGGCATCGATTGCGGCCGCGGCAGCGGAAGCGATGTCGGCGGCCGATCGCGACGTGCATTCGCGAACCTCGATGCCGAACGCGCGCGGTCGCGCGGCCACTTCGCCGGCAATCTGCAGAGCCGCTGGCGTGCTCTGCGCGTAGCCGTTGTGCTCGATCACGAACACGATTGGCAGCGACCACAGCGCGGCGATGTTGAACGCTTCGTAGGCGACGCCTTCGCCGAGCGTTCCGTCGCCGAGAAAGACCACGGCGATCGCGCCGCTGCCTTTGTGCTTTTCCGCCAGCGCCATTCCGGTTGCGACCGGGACGATCCCGCCCTGGATGCCGTTCGAATAGAAGTTGTCGAAATAGAGGTGCTGGCTGCCGCCACGGCCGCCGCACACGCCGCCCGGCTTGCCCATGATCTCGAGATAGAGCCGTTCGACCTGACCGCAATACGCGAGGAAGTGGCCGTGACCGCGGTGATTACTGAAGACGATGTCGCGGCTCCGATCGATCGCAGACATCACGCCGACCGCCACGCTTTCCTGTCCAAGACAGGTATGCGTCGTGCCCGTAATCACTCCGGACGCAAACAGGTCGAGAAGCGATTGCTCGAATCGCCTGATCCCGGCGAGCAACTCATATTGTTGTTGCGCTGACGACGAGCGCTCGCAGCGCTCGAGAACGATCACTGGATGCCGCTCTCCACGTCTGTGGTGATCGCCGCCAGGAACGCCGCCCCATACATGCCGTCGCAGATGGCGTGGTCGTAGTTCAAGGTAAGCGTCACGGTGGGCACCGCCTCGGCTTTGCCGTCCGCGCCGATCGCAGCCGCGGCTCGCTCGGCTGAAATCCCAAGAATCGCCGACTGGCCGAAGCTGGGAAGCGCGACGACACGCGTGGTGCCGGGAACGGTCACCTGCGAGATCGTAAACGCCGCCCCCTGCAGATCCTCTTCGCGCGCCTTGCCGCGCATGACGCTCAACGTTTTCGCCTGCGACTCCGTCGCGATCGCATCAACGGACTTCTCGTTCGCGTTGCGAATCACCGGGGTAAACAGGCGGCCGTCCGCCGCGCGTGCGACAAATGCCACGTCGATCGACTTGTATCGATATAGCGCGCCTTCATGCGACAGCAACATCAACCGGTCGAATTTCGGCAGCGCTCGCGCGACGGCGGCGATGATCACGTGCAACACGCTCACCATGCGCCCCTGCCCTGCGGCTTCTCGAAGGATTTTTTGCGCCGCTGCAAGCCGGCAGTCCATGTCCACTGATGTCAGGAGCAAACTCGAGGTCGATCGGCGAAGCGACGCGGCCACTGCGGCATCGAAGGGCGGGATCGGGCCGACACGATCGACGTACGACGCCAGCGTGAACGGCAGTGCTGCGGGCGCATTGTCGTGGAAGCGGCGAACGTCACTTTCCTTGATCGTGCCGGTGACTCCGCCGGCGAAGACCGCATCGAGCGACACGCCGAGCTGGTCGGCGAGTGCGCGAGCTTTCGGCGTCGCCGTCACTCCGCTCGACGCGCGCTTTGAACCGGACGCGTGCGCAGCCAGGTACTCCGCCGCCGCCGCTTGTGTCGGCGCAATCACGCCGAGCAGCGCGCCGACCGCGATCCGCGCCCCGACACGGGCCGACTGCAGCAGAACGCCCGCCGCCGGGGCCGTCACTTCGGAGACGGCTTTCGTCGTTTCGACTTCGCAGACCGCGTCACCGGCAGCGACGACCGCGTTCGGCGCTACGGTCCAGCGCACGAGCAGCACGGTATCGTCATTGACGTTCACCTGCGGAACGCTCAACGGGGTCGCGTGGTTCATTTCGCCTGTTTCGATTCGACCAGCGTGCGGATCGCGCGCACCGACGCGAGCGCGCCCATCTCGTCCGCTTCAAACGTCACACCGGTTTCGCGTTCGATGCTCAACAGCAATTCGAGGTGCGCGGCAGACGTCCATTGCGCAAAGTTCAACGGCGTTGACTCTTCGCTGATCTGCGCTGCTTCCTGTTCGCTCAACTTGAGAGCCTGCTGCATGCAGGCTCGAATCACACCGAGGGTGTTCGGCGCGGTCATTCCTGCGTCAGCACCTGTCCGGTGGCGCGATACTTCGTACCGCATGCAGCGCAGGTCGCCTGGGCTGGCGGTACGGCGCCCGCTGCGAGCTTGATTCCGCACTGGCACATCCAGCCGGCGATGCGGCCGGGGTTGCCGACGATCAAGGCGTAGTCCGGCACATCCTTCGTTACCACCGAACCCGCGCCGATGAACGCGAAGGCGCCGACCGTGTGGCCGCAGACGACCGTGGAGTTGGCGCCAAAGCTGGCGCCGCGCTTCACCAGGGTCTGCCGATACTCGTCTTTCCGCGACACATGGCTGCGCGGATTGACGACGTTCGTAAATACCATCGAGGGACCGCAGAAGACGTCATCTTCGAGAATCACGCCGGTGTAGAGCGAGACGTTGTTCTGGATCTTGACGTTGTCGCCGATCACGACCTGCGGCGAAACGACCACGTTTTGCCCGAGATTGCAGCGCTTGCCGATGCGCGACCCCGACATGACGTGACAAAAGTGCCAGATCTTCGTGCCGGCGCCGACTTCGGCACCCTCGTCGACGTAAGACGACTCGTGAATGAACGTGTCAGACACGAACAGCCACCTTGGGATGAAGGTTATCGGACTGCGAGCGCACGGCACCCGAGCGAATCGCGGAGGTCAGCTCGATCGACGGCCGCGCATCGTCAATGCCGAATCCCGCGCCGCCGAGCACATGTTCGTAAACCCTGGTGTGGAGATCGGCGAACCCCTCGCTGAACTCGATCTCTTCGCCGTCGACCGTGATCGAACGGAAGGTGGTCTTCACTCCCGGTTGCGGAACAAACGGCAAGTCGCTGTTGTCGGTCGACAGGAACCATTGCACGTCGGCGTGCTCGAGCGACAGGTAGCCGGCGGCGCGGTGCACCTCGCGCAAGTGCACTTCCGATGACTCGACTTTTCCGAACAGCCAGATCAGCATGTCGAAGAAATGAATGCCGATGTTCGTCACGATGCCGCCAGAACGTTCATGGTGGCCTTTCCAGGACACGTCGTACCACGGCCCGCGGGAGGTGATGTAGGTCAGCCGCACTGAATGGCGCCGCGACCGATCGGCGAGCAGGCGCTCGCGAAGCGCGATCAATTGCGGATGTACCCGCAGCTGCAGGACGGTGCGCACCGAACGGCCGGTTTCGCGCTCGATCTCCTGCAGCGCATCGAGATTCCAGGGATTGATGACCAGCGGCTTCTCACAGATCGCGTCGGCGCCGACGCGGAGCGCCAACCGGATGTGGGAATCGTGAAGGTGGTTCGGTGCGCAAATGCTGACGTAGTCGACCCGATGCTCGGCCGGACCGCGACGGAGTTTTTCGAGATGACGGTCGAAGCGCTCGATTTCGTTGAAGAACCGCACGTCAAACGAGAAACGATCGAGGATGCCGACCGCATCGTGAGGGTCGGCGGCGGCAACGAGACGGTTCCCTGTGTCCTGGATCGCCTTCAAATGACGAGGCGCGATGTAACCGGCCACGCCGGTAATGGCAAAATTCTTCAACGTCAACGTCTCCGCTCAGCTGCCCGCCGCAGCACCCCAGCCATCTGCGGGGCGCGGACGCGCAAGGAATATCGCTCCTCGATAGTACGTCGTCCGGCCGCGCCAAGACGAGCGCGTAATTCCGGATCAGCTAGCAAGCGGGTCAGTTTCTCGGCCCATTCATCGTCGCTCGACGCGAGGAACCCGTTGACGCCGTCGATGATGATCTCCTTGTTGACGCCGACGCGCGCCGCAACCACAGGCACGCCGCACGCCATGAATTCGATCGCCTTGAATCCGCACTTGCCTTTCGACCACTCGTCGTCGGGCAACGGATAGACGCCGATGTCGCAGGTGCGGAACAGATCGATTTCCTTGTCGAGCGCCCACGGGAGATTGTCGACGGTGACACTGTCAACCTGGACCGGCTCGCCGCTACCGCTGACGCGCATCACGAAGCGGTGACCGGCCGCGGTCAGCCGCTGCAGGACGCGAACGAACGGGTTGAGATAGTCGGCAGTGGTCGGGCTGCCGATCCAACCGAGCACGAGGCCGCGCGGATCCGGCTGCTTCGAGACGGCGGGGGTGAATGCAGTCGTGTCGACAGTAGTCGGAATGACCGTGACCGCTGAATTGAATCGACGGGCATACGCCGCCAGGTAATCGTTACCGGCAATCACCTCGGCGCTGCGATGAATGATGTCCGCGACCTTGCCGGGAAACTTCAGCGCTTCGATGATTCGATTGGCCTTGCTGACACTCGGCAGGAAGATCGCATCGTCGAAATCGAACACGACCGGTGGATGTCCGGGCGACGTCATCAGCCGCTCGACCCACCCCGGTCCGATCGGAAAAATCTCACGATACAGGAACACGACGTCGTAGTGGCCGAGCTCCTGCAGGGACCACAGCCGCCGCAGCGCGAACTCCGTGAAGTTGACGGCCTTTTCGGGGATGTATCCGGGCTTGTGCACCAGCCTGAAGAACTCGTTGGTATAGAGCGGGCTGAGCTCGACATCGAATCCGTTCGCCTGCAGGTAGGGAATGTAGTGCGCGATGCGAAACCGGCACCCGGCGCCTTCGATCGGCTGCGGCGACAGGGCCAGCACGCGAATTTTTCGATCGGTCACAGGTCGGAACTGCTCCGCGAGGCAAACGAGAGTACGAGCGCGCAACATCCAAAAGTGAGAGCCACGCCGGGGAGTAACACCCACCACCAGCCGACAGCACCACGCGCGAGCGTCATAATCGCGTGCACGGCCACTGCGACCACGACGGCAGTGCCGATGAGCCGCATGCGCTCACCGGGCGGCAGGTGCCGCCAGCCCGCACGAATGCGCCGCACGCTCTGCGTCGCTCGCGAATGCGGAAGCGCATTGATGAACGGCCGGGTGAGCAGGGCAAAGAGCCGGCCCGGCGCGCTTTCACTGGCCGCGTCCCAAATCTTCGCCGTCTGTCGATCATCGCGCGAAGGGCCCGTAAGCCATTCGATGCGGCGATGCCATTCGCGCAGCGAGCCGCGCGCCGCCTCGATCACTTTCATTTCGTGGGAGACGGTATTGGCGGAACCATGGTGACGATGCCGCTCAACTGATAGCGCGGCGTGACGAATTGGAATGGCCCGCCGACCCGCAGCGTCTGTCCGCTGTAGTCCCAACCCTGGCTGGTCGCAAAGGCGGGCAGTGTGAAGGTCAGCTCACGGTTGCCGTGTAGCGCGCGGGTGACGACCGCACCGGCGGCGAACTGATTCTCGGTGACGCCGGCGTCGGCGTCGCCGACGCGAGCCAATTCGCCGGCGTCCTCCGACGGCGCAACTCTTACTGACACGTCGATCGACGTCGGCTGCAGCGGCGGACGCACCTGCGAAATCAAGAACGGCAGCCGCACGTCGAAAATCGGCAGCATCAGGTAGACGCCCGGCCCGAGCGGAGGTCCGAGGAACACACCGGGACCGTTTGGCGATCCGGCGCGGCAATTGGCGATGCCGTTCGGAGTCGCCTGGACGCTGCACGGGATCTTGACCAGCATCTCGACCCTGCTGGTCGTCGTGGCCGGGATGTCGATCAGGCGGTCGGCCGCCGCGATTCGCGCCATGTCGGCGGAGATCTTGCCGACGGCGACGATCGTCGCAGCGCCCTGAAACGAGAAGCCCGGCTTGAGGGTCTTGAGGAAGTCAGGCTTTACGCCGGTGAGAAATCCCGCGGCGTACACCTCGGTGATGGGCAACGCGGGATTGGTGATGGTCAGGCCTTTCGGCAGCCGCGACCGTTCCTGCGCAAAGTCATACAGCACGACGTCGTAGGTCCCGGGCGGCACGTCCGTGAAGACGACCTCGGCGGTCGTGGAATCCTTGAACAAGAACTGCCGTGTCTGATTGTTATCAAGCGAGACACGCATGTACGGCCGCAGGTTGGTGCCGTGAATGCGCATCCGCATCTCGGAATCCAGCTGCAGCTGTGCCGGCTCGACGCTCGTCAGCGTCGGCGGCGGCACGCGAAACAACGCGTAGCCGGCATAGGCAAGTGGGATCAACCCGAGCAGCAGAACCGCCAGGGCGAGGTCGATGAGGTTGAACCGGCCAAAGATGCGGCCGCGATCATCTACGAGGGCCATGCGTATCCCGTCCTGGATGGTTGAAAAGCTGGCGAGCCGTCTGCCGGTGGTTGTTCGGATGTCGCGAAGATGCGTGCGGCAACGACGACAAGGCCAAGACCCGCGAGCCATGCAAAGTATGGCATCGCGAGTCCGCGATGGCGTACGAGCGTTCCCACGTTCCCTCCCGACAGCGCGACCATCGCCGCGGCCGCGCCGCCGTGCATGATCAGGAGCGAGCCAAGCACTGCGTCAACACGCAGCGCCGCGATCGCGCCGATTGGCGTGAGCAGTAGTAATACGATCCACAGCACGTGTTCGGGCACGTACGCGAGCGCCGACCGCGATTCCACCTGCCACGGCAGCGGTACCGTCGCGTAACTCCAGAAAGCGCCGATGACGTAACGTCCCGCGTCGCGGGGCGTCATTTCCGCCACCGACTTGCGATCGATGTAGAACTCGGCGTCCATCAACCGGTAGGACTGCCCCGGCGTATTGATGTGGCCCCAATGCTTCATGGCGGCATCGCGAAACACCGACAACGCCCGTTCCTGCACCGCCGGCCTGGTCGCTGCTGCCCCCGCGACGAGCGGGAGGATCAGCGCCGCGGCGATCAGCCAGCGCGGTCGCCGCACCAACCACGCCAGCGACAGCCCGCCGACAGCGCCCACCGTCGCGAGAATCAATCCCCCTTCTCTCAAGCTCTGCAATGCGAGCGCACCAAGGACTAACCCTGCCGCCGCCATGACCTTCACCCACCACCGCCGCCCGCGCGCAATCGACACGCACATGAGGATGTTGATTGCGGCGACCAGGAAATACACCGGCTCCTTCAAAGCCGAGATCGACCAGAAGAACAGGCTCGGCATGAATAACAGCAGTGTCAGGCCGGCGAGCGCCGCCGGGCCGCCGAATGCCGGCCGCGCGAGGCGATAGACGATCAGCGCCGCGGCGACATACATCGAGGCGTTAAGGATGTGAATGCCATACGGGGCGAGACCGACCAGGGCCTGCACGTACGTCAGCATCAAGACGTAGCTGTTGTCGCCGGTCTTGTCGAAGGCGTAGATGAAATCCGCCGTTGAAATTGGAATCCCCATCGCGACGTTGCGCAACCAGGTCGTCTTCCGCTTGAAAAACTCTTCGTCACCGAAGAAATTCGCGTACGGAATGTTCGGGTCGGCCGTCAGGAACAAACCGCCGATCGCCAGCACGCGCAGCGCAACCGCAATCAGGACAACGGTCAGAAGCCAGCGCCGCTCGGCGGGACCAAGCGGCCTGACGGCGATGCGGCACGCCGGCCAGAACACCAGGCAGGCGATGATCGTCAACGGCGACAGCGTGTACGCGAATCCCAGCGCCGCGCCGGCCGCGACCGCCCACATCCACGGCTTCACGCCAGCATCCTCGTAAAGACACTGTCGTAGGTCGCGGCGACTCGCGAACTTTCGAATCGCGTTGCGCTCTGCGACGCCGCAGCGGACATTCCGGCGCGCAAGCGCGCATCGCCAAGAACGCGCGACAACGCTCCGGCAAAGGACGCTGCGTCATGGTGCTCGACGAGCAGCCCGTCGTGATCGTCCTGGACGATGTCGCGGGTGCCGGCGGATGCAGTGGCCACGACCGGCACACCGCACGCCATCGCTTCGATCAGCACGTTGCCGAAGCCCTCATACTTCGAGCTCAAGGCGAACACATCCGCCTTGGCGATGTACTTCCACGGATTCTTTTGAAAGCCGCACAGCACGATCGAGTCTTCCAACCCGCGCTCATGGATGACACCGCGGATTTTCGGCTCGAGCTCACCGGTGCCGAGGATGAACAGCCGTGCATCGAGCTCGTTGCGCAGCTCGGCGAACGCATCAATCAGCAGCGGATAGTTTTTCGCTTCGGCGAGCCGGCCGGCTGCGACGATCACCGGGTGCTTCCACATCGCCTCGTGCGCCGGATCGATCGGTTCGGGCGCCGATCGCTTCACCGTTTCGAGATCGACAGGATTCGGCACCACTTCGATCTTGTCGCGCCGCACGCCGAACGCCGTCACGAGATCGTCCGCCACGCCCTTCGACGTCGTGATGATCAGGTCCGCCTGGCCGTAACCCGCGCGCGTCGCGACCGAGAACACGCCGCGCCGCCAGCCGCGCCGCCACGGGTAGTCGCCGTCTTCGAGGAACGCGGACATCGGGGTCTGCTGATTGAACACCACGCACGCGCCAACTCCGGCGGCACGCACGGCGGTCAGCACTGAGAAGTAACTGAGAAACGACACCACGATCTGCGGCCGGGTCCGCTTCACGAATGCGCGTAGTGCCTGCCACTCCGCTGTGCGGTCGCCGCCGTCGGCGCTGGCAAGCGTGATCGCGGGATCGAGCTCGTCGAGATACGGACCCGTCTTCTTGAACAGGAACATCGATCGATCCCAGCGGTCGGCGGGCAGCTGATTCAGGATGTGCACTGCCGCGCGCTCGGCGCCGCCGCCGTTCAACGACGGCAGCACGAAACAGATCCGCGAGCGCGTCAACCTGCGGCCACCACCGCCGGCTGCTTCAGTTGCACCGGCAGCCGCGCGCTGACCTCCGCGAGCATTCTCGCGGCCTGCGCCTCGAGCGTGAATCGCCTTGCGGTGTCGTAGCCGTTTGAGATCAGCCGCGAGCGCAGCGCCCCATCGCCGGCCAGTCTCGCCAGTGCGTCGGTCACGGACGCCGCCGTCGGTGAATCGACGAGCAGTCCGTTGACGTCGTGCTGAATCAAGCTTGGAATCCCGGCGACGTGCGTGGTGACAATCGGCACGCCCGCCGTCATCGACTCGAGCAGCACGCGCGGAATGCCTTCACCCGGCAGCGTCGGCAACACGAACAAGTCGTAATTGCGATACAGCGGCAACAGCTCGTCGAGCGGCACCGGACCTGGCAACCGCACGAATTCCGCGATCCCGCGCTGTTCGGCATCGCGGTTGATCGCATCGCGTTCGGTTTCGCCGGGCCGCCCCACGGCGGGGCCGATGATGTCGAGTGTTGCGGCGATGCCGCGCGCGCGCAACGCGGCGATCACTTCGGGCAGCACGCGCAGGCCTTTGCGCGGATCGATGCGGCTCACCGTCAGGATGCGAATCGATTCACCCTGGCAGGTATCAGGGCGAGAGGCGATATCCGCCATTCGAATCGTCGTCGTGGTCGTCGCCTGCACCTCGTGGCCCGGCGTCGAGTGCTTCTCGGCAAGCGCGCGGCCGTTCGCGAACGCGAGCGACCGATCCGCCATCCACTGCAGGTTGAACTCTTCAAACGCCGTATACCCACGCCACAACAGCTTCTTCACTCCGCGGTACGGCATCGTCGGCAGCAACGCCGCGAGGTCGCCGACGATCAGGATCCACGCCGGCAATCCGGCGCGCCGGGCGAGCACGAACGCAAACATCGCAGCCGGACTGGGCACGCGGCAGTGCAACACGTCGATCGATTTCACCCATCGTGACAGGCGGCCGAGCACGCGATGCAGCTGCGGATAGAAGTGCACGGGACCTTCGAAGTTCGGCAGTGCCGCGAGCGTCACATTCTTGGATCGGATCGCGGTGCCTTCTCCGCGCGGCGCATCGAGCACGGGCACGCATAACGAGATCTCGTCGAAGTAGGGCGCCAATGAATCCACGTAGCGCGCGAACGATCCTTCCACTTCGCGCAGCGTGCCGTCGCTGTCGCGCCAAAACGGCATGTGGTAGACGATGCCGAGCTTCACCCTTCGACTCCGCTCAGGGCAGGCGCGAGGTGCTTCTCGATCAACAATCGATCGTAGAGATTCGTGACGGCCGCGAGATATCCATCGACACCGAATCGCGGTAATACCCGCGCGCGCGCGGCTTGGCCGATGCGCTGGCGCAACGCGGGATCGGCGACGAGCTTCGCCATCGCAGCGCCCAGCTCCGTCGGCGCCGCTGGGGGCACGAGGAATCCGGTCTCGCCATCTTTGACAACTTCCGGAATGCCAGCAACGCGCGTGGCCACGACTGGGAGCGACGCGCCCATCGCCAGCACCATCGACAGCGGCAGGCCTTCCCACAGCGACGGCATCACGAACATGTCGATCGCCGAGAGGATGTTGCCGAGGTCGCGTCGCGCACCGAGAAAGTGGACGCGATCGGCCAATCCGAGCGATGCGGACAACGCCTCGAGCTGCGAGCGCAGATGCCCATCGCCAACAACCAGCAGATGCAGGTGCTCGAGTCCTGGCGTCTTCGCCATCGCCTCGAACAGATGCGCATGCGCCTTTTGCTCGGTGAGGCGCGCGATGATCCCGGCAAGCGGCGCACCAACAGGCACACCGAAATCCCGGCGAATCGTCTCGCGATCTGAAGTCGTCGCGAGCTGCGCCCAATCCACCGCGTTGTAGATCACTTCGATCTTCGCCGGATCGGCGCCAACCTGGTCGATGTAGAAATCGCGCACCGATTCGGCCGACACGACGACGCGATCCGTCCCCGACATCAGCCAGCGCTCGGCCTTGATGTGCAACGGCTGCTTCTGCTCGTAGATGTTCACTTCGGTGCCGATGATGATCGGCACGCGCGCCAGCATCGACGCAAATCGTCCGTAGAGACTTGCCGTCAACAGGAACGTGTGCACGATATCGGCGCGCACCGACGTAACCGCGCGCTCGATGTCGATCAACTGCCAGGGTCGCCGCAATCCGGGAGTCACACCCAGGACGTGAAACTCGACGCCGGTCTTTCGGATCTCTTCACCGATCGGTCCTGCCGAATTCAGGCACATGATCACCGGCTCGAACCGCTCCGGCAGGTGCTTGACGAGGTTCAAGACCATTTCTTCCGCGCCGCCCACCATGAAGGCGTGCGCCATGTAGACAACGCGATGACGAGGTGTCACGAAGCCAACTGCGCGCGATGAAAGGCCACCGTCCGCTCGATGCCCTGGTGCAACGGTGTTTCGGGCTGCCAGCCGACCTCGCGGCGGATGCGCGATACGTCCGCGACGAAGTCGCCGGTCTCGATGCGTTCGGCAAGCGCCGGCCACGGCACGCTCTGGATGCGCCCGCCGCCGGTCGCGGCGATGATCGCCTTCGCCATGTCGACGAGCGCCGTGCCGACGCCCGATCCAACGTTGAAGGCGCGCTGATTGGCGGCATCGCTGTCGCCAAGCTGGATTAACGCTGCGGCGACATCATCCACAAACACATAGTCGCGATGCTGCGCGCCGTCGCCGTAGATCGGCAAAGGCTGATCGGCAAGGGCAAGGTGAATCAACCGATTGACAACGCCGTAGGCGACGCGCGATGCCGGCTGGCCCGGGCCGTACGGATTGGTGACGCGCGCGATCGTGTATCGCAGTCCGAACAGCTGCGCGTAAACGCGAAGGTATTCCTCGATGGTGTTCTTGTGGATCGCGTGAACGCACAGCGCATCCCGCGGATGATCTTCAGTCACGGGCAACGCCGACGGACGTCCGTATTGCAGGCGCGACCCGACGAACACGAGCTTTGCTTCCGGGTTGTGCGCTTTGATCGCTTCGAGCAACACCAGATTGGCGCGGCAGTTGCCGTCCAGGTCGGCGATCGGCTCTTCCATGCTCTTGACGGCGCCGGACTCGCCAGCAAGGTTGACGATCACGTCGTGACCCGCCACCGCCGACCGCATCGCCGACGGATCACCGAGGTCGCCTTCGACAAGGCGAACGCCGCCGCGGCTGAGTGTCTGCGCCGACGCTGCGTGCGCGGCGACGGATCGCGTTAATGCGGTGACCGGCCGGCCGGCCGCAGCCAGGCGCCGGCAGAGATTGGCGCCGATAAACCCGAGCCCGCCGATCACGAGCACGCGCGAGCGGCTCACGCCGCCACCTTTCGCGCCACGCACAGGCAATGCAGATGCGCCTCGGAAACGAATCGCTCGAGCGACTCGATGACGAACATCGGCATCAGCACTTCGCGGATGCGCGCTTCGTCGGCATACATGCCGCCGGACAGCAGGCGCGACCGAACCGGACGAGCCACAGCGCCCGGCAGATACGGCGCGACCGTCTTTGCAATGGCGCGGCCGAACGTCGAGGCGATCGATGGCGAATCGGGATGGACGGTAGAAAATGCGAATCGGCCGCCCGATCGCAACGCGCGATGCACTCGCGATGCGATCACGCCGTCAAACGGCGCATGTTCCGCCAGCACGCCGATCGAATACGCGAGATCGAATGCGTCATCGTTCAGCGGTTGCGTGAAAATGTCGCCCTTGATCAATGTGATCGATTGCGCCTTGATCGACTCGGCGCGATACGGGGTCCTGGCGAGTTCCAGCATGTCGGCGGACGCGTCGATGCCGACGATCGACCGTGCGCACGTCAGCGCGTTGAAATACCGGCCGGTGCCGCATCCGAGTTCGAGCACGTCAATCGGATTCGAGAATTGCCCGCAGATGCGCTGCAGCCACGCGACGAAACCCAGGTACGGGCCGCTGTCCGCCAGCGTGTCATCATGCGCGCGATACTTCTGCGCGTAGCCGCGATCGTAAAGAGCGGCGGCCTTCTGCGCTGAGGTGGTATTCATCACGCGAACAATGCTTCCGCCGGCACGAATTGCACGTCCGGCTCTTTCTCGACGCGATCCAGGAACCGCATCAGCACCGACTTGATCGCCTGGTCCACTTCCCAGTAGTGAGTGGCGACGCAGAAATCGCCGCCGGCGCGGCGCGCCTCCTCGAATCCCGCAACCAGTTCTTCGACCGTCGTCCCGGGGATGAGGCTGTGGCAGCCGAACTCGGAGTGCCCCTGGTAGCGAAGCACGTGTGGATAGACGAACGAATCACGCTTGCTGCGGCCGGTGCTGGAGCGATACGAGCGGACGCGCCACCAGTTCTGAAGCGTGTGCGCGTCCCACGCGCGCATCGACGGGCGAAACGACAGGAACGATCCCAGCAAGTTGAGGCCGGCATCGCTCACCGCTGCAAGACCGCGCTTCGAAATGGCGTTGTGCGGCGGAACGAACAGCGAGATCGACGTCGCGAGCGTGTTCTGCAGATACGCGAGGCCTTCGCGCACGCGCCGCTCGGGATCGGGCGCGGCCTGGAATTCATAGCCGTCCGGATAATCCTGGTGCGTGAAGCCGTGGAGCGCGATGGTCACGCGGCGCTTCGCGAGCTGCTCTTTGAGAAACGGCACGAGCGCGGCGTTCTGCTCGAGAGGAAACGAGACGCCGGATCGCCAGTGCTCCTGCGGAATGCCTTTGCGCTCGTAGCCGATCGCGAACGGCACCGTCGCCAGGCAGACGGGAATGCGATCCCACACATCGTGATAGACGCGCTCCAGCGTTTCCGGATTCGTGAAGTAACACGTATCGTCGTCGCGCAGCGCAATCTTCACGCCGGCACCCGCACGCCGCGGCGCTCCGCGATCACCGTCTGGTAAACATCGACCAGCCGTTGCGCGCTCGCCTGCCACGAGAATTGCTGCACCACTCGCTGGCGATTGAATGCGCCGGCCTGACGACGGCGCGCCTGCTCTTGCAGCCACTTCCGCATCGCCGACGCAAGCGCAGCTTCGTCGCGTGGCGCAACCAGGTCGCCCCCCTTGCCGGCAACGATGTATTCCGCCGCGCCGCCGTTGTTCGTGGCAATCGCGGGCAGGCCGCATGCCATTGCTTCGAGGACGACGTTTGGCGAATTGTCGAAATCCGATGAGAGGGCAAACAGGTCAGCCGAACGGTAGTACGGCCCGAGTTCGTCCTGTGCCACGTAACCAGCGAACGTTACGCGCCTGGTGAGCTGAAGTTGATTCACGAGCGCGCTCAATTGCGATTGCTCGGGCCCCTCGCCCACCAGAAGCAAATGAGCGCGTGCATCGGCGCGCGCGACGCTCGCGAACGCCATCACGAGCAGCTTCATGTTCTTGATCGGCACGAACCTGCCGACGCCAATGACGACGGTCTTGTCCTCGAGGCCGAGCTCGCGGCGAAGGTTCGCGCCAGCCGGCCGGAACCATTCGACGTCGACGCCTTTCGGCACGGCGTGAACGGGATGACCCAATTTCGCCGGCAATTCCGCCGCTGCCCACCCGTCTGCGATCAACCCGTCGGCAAGCGCAATGTCCGCCGCATAGCGCGGATTCGGCTCACCCGGAAAGTTCAAGACCACTGCTGCCGCGCCCTGACGCAGTCGCGCCGCCTGATACAACGCGTGCGCGTGGACGATATCGGGTTGGTCCTTCCGCTTCGCAATCTCACGCCACGCCGCACGGCAGAACCACTCTTCATCCATGTGCAGCGCATCCATCGTCAAGCGGCCGAAGCCGCGCTTGCGCTGAAAGGTGTAGACCCAGTCGCGAAGATACGGCGATCGCAGCACCGTGTGCTTCACGCCCGCGATCGGAAATCGCGCGCCTCCGAGCAGCAGCGGCTGCCCGGTGATGACATCGACCTCGTGGCCGAGCGCGGTGAGCTCGCGCATCCACGCGAGGTGCCGCGTCTCGCCGCCGCCCCGCATCATCGCGAGGCAGCGCACCAGCATCGTTATGCGCATGCACGGGTCTCTGCGGGAGCGCGATCGACGTGACGCCGTGCCCACAGCTCGAGGCAGACGAGCGCCCAGATGCGCTTGGCGTGATCGCGGCTGCCCTCTTCATGCTGCCGCAGCATCGCATCGACTTCGCTCGGCCTGGTCCAGCCGCGCTGGCGTGATCGCGAGTCGGTGAGAATCTCGCGGGCCCAGCCGATCATGCCTTCCTGGAACCAGCGGCGCAGCGGGACGCCGAAACCGCGCTTCGGACGTGTCAGCACCGCCGCCGGCACCCACGGCGCGATCACTTTCCTGAACAACCGCTTCGTCGTTTGCGCATCGCCGTGCCGTGTCGCCGCTTGCGCGCCGGCGATTTCAATGACGTGATGATCGAGCAACGGGCATCGCGCTTCCAGCGAATGCGCCATCGTCGCGCGGTCGACCTTCACCATGATGTCGTCGACGAGGTAATGCTGCTGATCCCAGTGCTGCAGGCGAGTCAGCAACGGGCCCGAGGCCGCTCGAATCTGCGCAACCGCGTCGCGTTCGGGGCGCGTGCCTTCGGAAAGAACGTCCGCACTCGCCACTGCTTCCAGCAGGTAGTCGGGGAACACGGTGCGTCGCCACACGAACCAGCCCTCGGGTCCGAGCGCGAGCGTGCTGAGGCGGCCCTTGCCGCGTGCGTGCACGGGCACCATCCGCGCGCCGGCGCCGATGACATTGCGCAGCAGTTCGCCGCCAGACGATCCGACTCGGGCGAGCGCATCAGCGTAAGGGGTATAACCGGCGAAGAGCTCGTCGCCGCCGTCTCCCGACAGGCAGACCGTCACGTGCTTCCGCGCCAGCGCCGAGACGTAGTAGGTCGGGATCGCGGAGGCATCGGCGAACGGCTCGTCATAGTGAACGGCGAGCGCTTCGGCGACGCGCACCGCATCCGGCGTCACGATCTCCTCGTGATGATCCGCGCCGAACGCTTCTGCAGTGCTGCGAGCATCGACGAGCTCGTCGTAGGCGGGATCGCCGAAGCCGATCGTGAACGTCTTGACCGGGCGCGATGAATGGCGCGCCATCAGCGCGAGCACGGCGGCTGAATCCATACCGCCGCTGAGGAACGCACCGAGCGGCACGTCGGATCGCAGCCGGATTCGTACTGCCTCGCTGAGCTCCGCGCGAAGCTCTTCGATCACTTCTTCTTCGCGGCGGGCATCGACGCTGCGCCCATCCGGCCAGCTCCAGTACCGCTCGTGCGTCAGCGTGCCGGCGCGCACGTCCACGATCAGCGCGGTGCCCGGCTCGAGGCGGTGCATGCCCTCGAAGATCGCGTTCGCTCCCGCGACGTAGCCGAAGGTCAGGAAATCGAGCAATGCCGGTGCGTGAATCGGCGGCGCCTGATCAAGTGCCGCGAGGATCGCCTTGGTCTCGGAGCCAAACAGCAGCTCGTTGTTGCGGCGATAGAAATAGAGCGGCTTCTTGCCGACGCGGTCGCGCGCGAGAATCAACCGCTGCTTTGGCGCGTCCCAGATCGCGACGGCGAACATGCCGCGCATCCGCTTGAAACCGGCGACGCCTTCGGCTGCATACAGGTGCGCGATCACTTCGGTGTCGCACGCCGTCGCGGTATGTCCGCCGTGCTGCAGCAGCTCATTGCGCAGCTCGACGTAGTTGTAGATCTCGCCGTTCTGCGCAACGGTAATGCCGCCGCCTATGCCGATCGGCTGGTGCCCGCCCGCGACGTCGATGATGCTCAATCGCGCGGCGCCAAGCGCCGCCGGACCGTCGGTGAAAATACCGCGATCGTCCGGGCCGCGGTGCTCCAGCGTCCCGATCATTCGATCAATGCGCTCGGCGTGGGCCGGCGCACCGTTCAGCGAGACGAAGCCCGCAATTCCGCACATGTTGATGTCAATTCGCGCCCGCTGGCCGCCGCGACTTCGTCGATGACGAAGCCGGCAACCCGCTCGGCGGCGCGTCCGTCGAGGTATTGGCACTGGTCGAGCACCACCTGCCGGCGCCCTTCGCGATCCAGCTCCGGATGATCGAGATAGCGCCCGATGTGCCCGATCATTTCGTCAGGCGTGGCCGCATCGCGGATCGCGCCGTTCTGGACGATGTTTTCCCAGTGAGTGAACTGCGTGTAACGCTTCGCCGATCGCACGAACGGCAGCGGCTCGGGACCGTCGTAGGAGACGTTGACGACGGGCGTGTCGAAAATCGCCGCCTCGATCGCGATCGTCGATACGACCTGCACGACGACGTCGCTGTGATGCATCGTGTTGGCAAGATGCCGCTGCGCATCCGTGGTGACGTCTACGCTCATGCCGTCGCCGGCGCGGACGGTCTGCTTGAACGGCTTCTCGACGATCACCCCCGGCAACTGTTCGAACGCCGCGTAGCGCTCGATCGAATCGCGCGGGTGCACGCGAACGAGAATCTCCACCGGATGCGACCATCGCCCCTGATCGCGCGCCGCCACCAGCTGCTCGATCAGCCGCTCGTAATACGCGTAAAGCTCGAGCGGCGTCGTCGTTAACGTCACCAGCTTCTTCGCCGGATCGGCGCCGATGCGGCGGCAAAACTCTTCGCGACTCGTCAGCACGCCCGGCGTGAAGTAGAGGTCCCACTGCGGAGTGCCCGCGACGCGAATCTGGTCCGGTTGGTAACCGTGCAGTGTCACCGCCTGGTTTTTCATGATCGTGTTCCACACGATCAGGCGGTCGACGTTGCGAACGGGAATCAGTTTGTTGGTGAAGTTGTCCCAGCTCGGATCGATCGCCACGCTGCGGATTCCTCGTTGGCGCGCAGTGCGAAGGAGCGGCACTTCCGAAAGAATCAGCCCGGGATTCGAGACGATCACCAGCGACGGTTGATGCCGGTCGAACAACTGCTGCGCCGCGGGATGGGTCACGCGCTTGTCGATGGCGTCATAGCGCGAACCGGGCTTCGCGAGCGACGGCGCCACCGCAGCAGCGATTGTCTTCTTCAACGGCAGCCATCGCACGATGCCCTTCATCAGCGCTTCGTCGCGGCGAATCTTCACCGACGCCGTGATGCCTGATTCGAGGTAAGCGGCCTGCATCAGGGCGACCAGCCGCGCTTCCATGCCCTCCGGACGATGCGGTGGCAGCTCTTCGAATGAGATTCGCGGATGCGCGAACTCGCGAACGAACGCCGCGTCCTTGACCAGCGGTGAGACCATCACGACCTGCAACGATCGATCCGCCTCGAGCACGCGCGAGAGGATTCCCGTCCGCAGGATATTGCCCGCGGCGCCGCCATGCGGCACCGAGAAGAGGGCGGTCGTCAGCTTCGCACTCCCGAGCGATGCTCGAATTCAAACGGCAGCGAGACGAGGCCGTCTTCCTCGTCGGCGAGGTTCTCGACGCCGCCGCCCTGCCCGGTGACCGCGAATCGCGGTCCTGCGCTGACGACGTCATACGACGCCAGCTGATGGCTGTCCGTGATGGCGAGACGCAGCACGTACTGCCGCGGACGCAGCGGCAGGTGATCGAAGCGGCATTCGATCATGCCCTCGCCCTCGACCGTCGGAGGCGCATCACTCGCCTTCGACGTGGCAGTCGTGATCACCAGTCCGCTGTCGACATCGACGATCGCGACCTGGAACACCGGCGACGCCACACGCTGATTGGCTCGATACGTCGCCCGAACGATCAACGAATCGCCGCCCGAGATCAATCCCGTTTGCGCGCCGGTGTCGGTATGAAGATCAACTGCGAGATACCGCACCTCGCCGGTGCCGGCGCGATGGCTCTGCAACGCGGTCGCTTGATTCGCCAGCGCCTCGAGATTCACTTCGTTCATGTAACGCTCGGCGATCTCGCCGGCGGCTCCGTATGCGCGCACCGCGCCGTTTTCCATCCACAGGATGTCGCTGCACAGCCGGCGCACGTTCCACATGTCATGCGAAATGAACAACACCGTCTTGCCTTCGGCGATCAGTCCGCGCAACGCCTCGAGCGCGCGGCGCCGGAACGCGGCATCACCAACCGACAGCACTTCGTCGACCAGGACGATGTCGGGACGGCTGTAGATGGCGACGGCAAATCCAAGCCGCGCGTAAAGGCCGGACGAATAGCGCTTCATCGGCGTATCGATCAATCGGGCGACGTCCGCGAAATCGACGATCGCATCGAAGTGCCGGTCGATCTCCTTGCGCGTCAGGCCGAAGAGACCGCCGCCGAGATACACGTTCTCGCGGCCGGTCAGCTCGGGATGAAAGCCTGCGCCAAGCTCGATCAGCGATACGGTCCGCCCTGCGACGCGCACCTTGCCGCTCGTCGGCCACGTCACTCGCGAGATCAGCTTGAGCAGCGTCGTCTTGCCGGCGCCGTTGCGGCCGATGATGCCGAGGCCGGCGCCCCTGGTGACGTCGAACGTCACGTCGTTGAGCGCGGCGATCATGCTGCCGATGCTGCCTCGCGTCGCGCTGTGAACTTCCTGCGGCTTGCCGCGCAGACCCGGCACGCTCTGGGCGATCATGTCGACGAGCGTCCGCGAGCGGCCGGCGCGATACCGCTTCGTCACGTTCTCGAGTCGAATCGCCAGCTCAGATGACATCGGCGAAGTACTTGTCCATGCGCTTGAACATCACGATCGATACGATCAGCAGCGTCGCGATCATCGCGCCGGAGATCGCGACCACGTCCCATTCCGGCGCGCGGCCGAACACCAGCGCCGCTCGCAGGCCTTCAACAACAGCGGTCAACGGATTGAGAAGGAAGAACAGGCGGTACTTCTGCGGCACCGCCGACAGCGGGTATGCGACCGGGGTCAGATACAACCAGAGCTGCAGCGCGATCTGCACCACTGGATTCACGTCCCGATAGAACACGTTCAGAGACGACGTGGTGAACGTCATGCCGATCGTGAACGCGATCAGCATCAACAGGAACAGCGGCACTAACGCGACCCACGGTCCCGGAAGGAAGCCGTAGTAGATCATCAGCAGTGAATACAGCGCCGCCGATGCGGTGAGATCGACCATGCGCGATGCGACCTGCGCCAGCGGCACGATCTCGCGCGGGAAATATGTCTTGGTGACGATGTTCCGATACGTGATCAGGCTCATCGTCCCGGAGTTGACCGAGTTCGAAAAGAAGAACCAGGGCACCAAAGCGGCATATGCGAACAGCGGGTACGGCGCTCCGCCGGACGGCATCGCGCCAAGCTTTGCAAACACCAGCGTAAACACCGCCATCGTCGCCAGCGGCTGCGCGATCGCCCAGCCGACGCCGAACAGCGACTGGCTGTAGCGCCCTTTCACTTCGCGGCGCGTCAGGTTCATCAACAGTTCCCAATACGCGGCGAGCGAAACGCGTTCGGGGCGGTCGGACAGTTCAGTCAAGCGCGAATTCCGATTTCCAGGATTCGTCGACCGGCATCGGCGGCTGATCGCGCCGTTCGAGAATGTAGTTTTCGAGGACCAGCACGTCCATGTGCGTGCGGCGGAAGCAGCGCACCGCGTCGTCCGGGGTGCAGACGATCGGCTCGCCGCGAACATTGAAGGAGGTGTTGACGATGATCGGACAGCCGGTGCGATCGTAAAAGGACTTGATGATTGCGTAATAGGTGCCGTTGATTTCGGGACGCACGGTCTGGATACGTGCCGAGTAATCGACGTGCGTGATCGCCGGCACCGTCGAGCGCGGAACGTTCAACTTGTCGATGCCCCAGAGCGCCTGGACGCCTTCCGCTTCCGGCAATCGCTTGTCGGCGGCGACGTCAGCGACCATCAGCATGTATGGGCTGTCGCCGTCGAGCTCGAACCATTCGGCGACGTGCTCCCGCAGCACCGACGGTGCAAACGGCCGGAACGACTCACGGAACTTGATCTTCAGGTTCAAGACGGACTGCATCTTGGTCGAGCGCGCGTCTGCGATGATCGATCGGCCGCCGAGCGCGCGCGGACCGAACTCCATCCGTCCCTGCAGCAACCCGACGACGTTTTCCGAGGCGAGCAGCGCGGCAACTTCGTCGGCCACCTGAGCGGGCTCGACGCGGCGCGCCACGAGCTGCTCACGATCGACGCACGCCTCGATGTCCTTCTCACTGAATCGCGGACCAAGGAACGATCCGCTCATGCCGTCGGCGTATTTCGGCGTCGTGTGAACCGCCGCGCTCGTCTTCGATGGGCGTTCCCACGTGCCCGCCGCTTCAGCGCTCTGTCGAGGCTTGCTCAAGTGGCGATGCCAGATGCTCATCGCAACACCTAACGCACCGCCCGCATCGCCGGCCGCAGGTTGAACCCAAATCTGATCGAACGGACCTTCGCGCAGGATGCGGCCGTTGCCGACGCAATTGAGCGCCACACCGCCAGCCATGCACAGGTCGCGCAGGCCCGTTTCGCGATGCGCGAACGACGCCATCTTCAGCATCGCTTCTTCGGTGATGGTCTGGATGGAGCGCGCGAGATCCATCTCACGCTGCGTCAGCTTGCTTTCCGGCTGCCGCGCCGGTCCGCCCAGCAGCGATTCCATCTTCGAGCCCGTCATCGTCAGGCCATGCGCGTAGGTGAAATAGTCCTGGTTCATCCACACGCTGCCGTCGTCTTTGATCTCGACGACATGATCCCGGAGCGTCTTGACGAACGTCGGCTCGCCGTATGGCGCCAGGCCCATCACCTTGTATTCGCCGGAATTCACCTTGAAGCCGGCGAAGTAGGTGAAGGCCGAATACAGCAGCCCGAGCGAGTGCGGGAACTTGAGCTCGTGCGTGATTTCGAGCGCGTTGCCGCGGCCGACGCCGATCGAGGAGGTGGCCCATTCGCCGACGCCGTCGACCGTGAGCACCGCCGCCGATTCGAACGGCGATGGATAGAACGCCGAGGCCGCGTGCGATTCGTGATGCTCGCCAAACAGCACGTCGGCATCGCAGCCTTCGAGCTGGTCGCGAATGTCGTCGCCAATCCACAGCTTCTCGCTCAACCACATCGGCATCGCCATCAGGTACGAACGCAAGCCCTTTGGCGCCGACGCCGCATAGGTCTCGATCAGGCGCTCAAACTTGACCAGCGGCTTCTCGTAAAAGCCGACGAAATCTATTTGACTGCGGGTGATGCCGGCCTCGGCGAGGCAGTACTCGACGGCGCGCGACGGAAACTCCGCGTCGTGCTTCTTGCGGGTGAACCGCTCTTCCTGCGCCGCCGCCACGATGCGGCCGTCCTCCACGAGGCACGCCGCCGAGTCGTGGTAGTACGCGGAAATTCCGAGGATCCGGGTCGGCACTCTAGAACAACGTGTAGATGAACGGCGCGACGGCGCTCGACTGCGAGAACACGATCAGCAAACCGAACAGCACGAATACGATGACGATCGGCACCAGCCAGTACTTCTTCTCCGCCATCAGGAACTGCCAGAACTCTTTGAATACGCGACTCTTGGCCATACGTCCTCAGTACATCTTCGTGAAGTGATCGGTATTGCGATAACGCGGTGGATACGGCGTCCAGCCTTGCCAGGAGCTGCGCCGGCGCTGCAGCGGGTCGCGGCCGATCGCGCGCCAGATCAGCGACAGCGGCGTCAGCACCAGTGCGAACGCGATCGACAGGATGATTCGCGCATTGACCCACCCGAGCGCGATCGCGAAACGCCACCAGACCTTGCTCGGGTAATACAACAGCGACGGCTTGATCGCGCCAAATACGACCAGCACCAGGCCGATGCCGCCGAGGATCTCCGCCGTCGCGATGCGGTGACGCCAGACCGCAAACGCGGCGATCGCGAGCAGCACGCCGCCAACAGACAAACCAAACGAGCGCTCGGGATTCTTCGGACCCTTGTGTGCCATGTCGATCAGTGCGCGATCAGCGGCCGAACCGCGTCGGCCAGCTTCAGTGCGACCGCGCGGTTGCCCGCCGCCGTCAGATGCATCCCGTCGAACGACAGCGACGAGTCGGTCAGGTTCACGGCGTCGGCCATCGAGGCGTAGTGCACGTGCGAATCACCGCCGAACCGGTGCGCGATCATCGCGGCGACCTGTTGTTGCTGGTGGTGATGACGCGGATTGAGCTCTGGTTGCCCGACCATCAGCACTTCGGTGCCCTTCGATCTGGCGTAGGAGATCGCCGCGGCCACCGACTCGCAATACAGCGTCCACGGATGCTCACAGTCGGACGCCACGCGAGCGGCATCCGCCTGATGTTCGGGTGTCGATGCGTGATTCAGCTGCCGTCCGAAAAGATCGCCCGCGGCAACCGTCGCGCTCAGCACACCGGCCATTCCGCGCGCAGCGAGGCCCGGCCGAAAGACCGTCTTGTGCTGGCTGTCGTAGGCGGCGCTCAACTCGCCGCCAGTCCGCAGCGACGCGGCTTTCTCCTTGAAGATCACCGGGAAGATCGGCATATAGCCGGTCCAGCGGAAGATCGGCGAGTCGCGGCGAAAGACCTGGCGGTTCATGTCGGGCGGCGTGAGGGTGACGTCGTTGTAGCCGTCGTAGAGAACGGCGACGTCGTAGTTCAACCACCGGTAGTCTTCGAGCGTGAACCGCAGCGAGTAAGCGCCTTCGTTGTTGTAGCCGAGATTCACGACGCTGACCGGCGCCGATGGCGTGGTGAGCGTGCGCTCGAGCAGAGCTGGAATCGAATCCTCCCAGTTCACGCCGTAGCCATACGCGGTGCTGCCGCCGAGCACCGCGATGCGAACCTCGTTGCGCTGCTTCGCACCCGCGCGCGGTCCGCGATAGCCCCACACGTTGTAACCGGCCGAACGCTCGTAGCGGCCATGCAGGTAAATGTCGACGATCAGCAACCCGCCGGCGGTCACCGATGCCGCCAGACCCATCGCGACCAACGCGAACACGATCTTCTTGCGCCGCGTCACGAACCGCGCTTCTCCAGCACGAGGAAATAGGGGTCGCCGCTCATTTCGGAGATGCTGGCGACGGGCGCAAGCTCGCCGGCCGCCACCATCGCACCGATGACCGGATCACCATGATTGCCGAGCACGACGCTGCCGGGCGGAATGCCGGTGATCGGGCCGGGGTCGGCACTCACCGAACGCTCGAGCAGCGATTCCCTGTGGTGCTTGATCAAATAGAAACGCCAGTAGGGATCCATCCAATAGTTGCGGATGTCCGCGACTCCACCGGTGGACTGAAGGTGCGCGAAATAGACACGAGCGCACGCGTCGTTGGCGCACCGGTCGATCACGCTTTCGAGCGCGCCGCGCAGATTGCCGCCGAGCCACGAGTTCACGCGGGTGCGGTAATCACCGTGGTAGTCGCGCGCAAAGCTCGCAAACTGCATCGCCGCCACCAGCACTATCCCGGTGGCCGCCATCGCGCCCTGCGACACTCGCGCCGAGGTTAACGCGAAGGCGAGAAGAATCGCGCCGAGCACAACGATCGGCATCACCGCGCCACCGAGACGGCCATCGCTGCTCAACGTCCACGCCGCATACGCCAGGCCCAACGCGAGAACCGTCGCACCTGCGGCAACGGCAATCGCTCGAGCGTGCCGAATCACGTCGAACGACCACAGCCACTTGATGCCGTAACCTGCGAGCAACACGCCGAACGGCAGGATCGCGGTCGCGCGATTCACCGCGCCGTTTTCTGGAACGAGCACCGCCGGCAGAGGCGCAAGCAGGAATCCAGCGACGACCAGCCACGCAAATCGCGAACGCTCGCGCTCGATGATCTGGACCATCCCGAACAGCAGCAGCACCGCCATCACCATCGGGAACACGCCGGTCTGGCGCGTTGAAAAGGTGATCAGCTGATCGCCCGACAGGAACAGTACGCTCGGACTGAGGAAGCTCCAGTAGATCGAGGTCATGCGCTCGATGTTCGGGTAGCTCAGGAACTCGCGCAGACCCTGCAGCGCATTCAGTTGCTTCGCGTCATAGAGCGCGTATCGCTGTGCCGTGCTGGCGAATGCATCTGGATGCATCGCGAACCAGATCGCAAACACGCTCAGCGGGATCGCATAACCGGCGATCAGCGGCCACAGCCGTGACGGGCGCTCGGCCGGTCCCCACATCACGGCGATCGACAGCAGCAGCATCAACGGCGTCAGAATCACCGCGGCCGCGTAACTGTAGAAGCCAATGCCGAGGCAAAGGCCGCACAACAACATCCGTGACGGCGTCGGGCGCTTCAGTGCGTGCCACAACGCCAGCAGCCATGCGAGAAGGAACGGCACCGGGTACAGATAGTCGAGCGCGTAGCGGCTGAAGATGTAATGCGCCGGCGAAAACGCCAGCAGCGCCGCCGTCATCAGGCCGATCCACGTTCCAAACAACGCGCGCCCGAGCAGGAACACGAGCACAAGATTGGTCATGCCGACGATGACGCTCGGAATACGGACGGACCATTCGGAGAACGGCAGCACGAGTTGAACCGCGGCTGACAGGTAGAAGATGACCGGCGTAAACCAGCCCGTTCGCTCCGACTTCGGCAACTGGATCAGAAAGTAGAGCGGCAGCGTGGTGCCGTGAATGTCCTTGCCGGTCGTCGCCAGCGAATGCGCGTCAACCGCGATGATGGCCTCGTCCGGCGAGATGTACGTCGGCGTATCACCGAGACGCCACGTGTAAAGCACCGCCGCGGCGGCCAACAACACCCACGGCAGGATCCGCGTCAGGATGCCCGCCCCGCGGTTACGAGCCATGCGCCGGCGACCGCCGATGCGCACGCGAACGGCACCAGTGGAATCGACATGCGCCCCGGATAGTTGTGCGTGTGAACGAAGAACGCGCTGATCATCGTCGCGAGCGTCACCAGCACCAGCGATGCCGGCAATTTGCGCAGCACCGGCACCTGAATCGCGGCGAGCACGACGAAGACGGTGCCGGCGATGACGAAGATCGCGCGTGCATCGAATTGTGGCGGTTCGTTCATCAGGATCAACGAACCAATGCTGTGCCGAATCCGCGACCACACTGCCGCGTCCGCCACGGTGTTCCAGCGCAACCCGATGTCGTTGTTCTTGAGGCTCGTGCCGTAGAGCGCGCTGAAGTGGCCCGTGAACCACCACGTGCGCGTCATGAACAGCACTACGCTGGTGGCGATCACGCTCGCATATCCGACAACCAGCCGGATCCGCGCGCGCTGGCGAATGAACTCGATCACTCGGGCCGGCACCGTCGGTATCCGCAACGGCATCAGCAACGCAGCCATTGCCGCGGCGATGATCAGGAAATTCATCCGCGTGTAGAACATCAATCCGGCGCAGACTCCAGCCGCCACGATCGACGTCGGGCGCGCGAGGCGGCCACGTAGCAGCAAAAAGCCGGCGGCAAAGCCAAATCCGGACGCGACGGTCTCAGAGAGACCACGGCCGACGAAATACCAGGTCGTTCCTGTCGCAAACGTCATCAGCACCGCGGCGCCGGCGGCAACGCCCCAGCGAAATCCCGCGACGGCTTTCACGATCGAAAATGCCAGCAGCGAGCCGCACAACAGCGATGCCGCATCGACGATAATCTCGCCCGCGCTCGAATCGCCGAACACGAAATGGAGAGCGCCGCTGATCCAGCGATAGAGCGGCTGGTAGTCGAACGCGGCGTTCCCGCCCTCGAGCCAGTAACCACCCATGAAGATCCGGTAACCGGCGACTTGATACGCCAGCCAGTCGTCGTGTGAGTAGCCGGTGAACAAACCAAACTCTGGAATCGCGCGGACGGCGAAGAATGCCAGCCACGGCGCGCCGATCAGCAGAAATGCCGCTCGCAGGTTGCGATGACGGTGCGCAACCGGAATCGCCGCTGCCGCGATCAACGCAATCGATGCGATCCGCTCGACCGACGGCATCGTGGCGGCGATCGCAAATGCCGCAGACGCGACAACCGACCACGCGAGGAGCGCGCGCTCCGCTCGCCACGGCTCGATCGCGAAGAACAACCACATCGCAATCAGCAGGCCGCCGATGACCGTTGTCGCGCCACCGACGATCGACGCAGCGCGGTCGAGCGAACCGGGCGCCGCCGTCGTGAAAGTTGCGGCGCTCCAGGCATCCGCGTCGTTCCATCGCGGCTGCAGTTGCCACTGATCTCCGGTGAGCGACGCATGCAAGGCGATCGCGTGCGCGCCAGCAGTGAGCGGCACCGAGATAGGCGACATCGAACCGTCGAGCACCGTATCGCCGATGCTGCCGTCGAACCGCATCCCATCGCCGACCGGCAGACTAAAGACGCCGCTCTCCCGCACCGTGACGTAGCCGTTCAGATCGAGCTTCAAGTCCGTGCGTCCAGGCCGGATCGAATCAAGCAGGTTCACGAACCATGCTGGAAACGATCGGGTGTTTGGATACGCGCGGTCAACGATCGCCGTGCACGCCGGCGTGCGATCGCGCCAGTTCGCGCGCACATCCCAACTGCGCAGCCAGCCTTCCGGTTCGCTGATCGGAATCGTGTGCGTTTCGCCGACGAATGGCGCGGTCGTTGAGAATCGCGCGCACAAACCCTGCGGCGTCAGCAGCAATCCAGACAGCTTGACCGCGAGCAGGGCCACGATCGCGATCCGCATCGGCGCGCGTTGCAGGCTGCGCCGGTCAAACCACACCAGCGCCGGCACGACGACACCGAACAACAACGCTTCGGTGCGTCCGTTCAGGGGAAGCCCATCGAGCAACCCGAGCGCGCGCGAGGGCCACGCAATCGCGACGAACAACAACGCCGGCCACAGAGCTGCGCTCACGCCGCCGGCCGCTCCCTGTCGAGATGATAAAGTGAGCGCTTCACCGCCGGATGCGCATCCTTCGTGTCATCACTCGTCTGAACATCGGCGGCCCGTCGATCCAGGCGATCGCCCTGACGACGCGCCTCGCCGAACGCGGCCATGTCACCACGCTGATTCACGGCCGTCTCGATCGCGGCGAGGGCGACATGACCTACCTCGCTCCGCAGGACGCCTCGCTGACCTTCGTCGAATCGCTGTGCCGCCCGATTTCGCCGCTCGACGACGTGCGCGCGTTCTTCACGCTGCGCCGGCTGATTCGCGACTTCAAGCCGGACATTGTCCACACGCACATGGCCAAGGCCGGCCTCCTCGGCCGCTTCGCGGCGATCCTTGCGAACGTTGGCCGCGGAAAGCATCGCGCTCGCATCGTTCACACCTACCACGGCCACGTGCTCGACGGATATTTCAGCCCGATGAAGACCGCGCTCTTCATCAACCTCGAGCGCCTGCTGGCGAAGGGCACCGATGCGATCGTCGCCATTTCGCCGGCGATTCGCGCCGAGCTCTCGGGCAATTACCGCATCGGCAACGCGCGGCAATATCAAGTCGTTCCGCTTGGCTTCGACCTGTCGCAGTTCGCCGCCGTCGACGATCAGGCTCGCGCCGCTGCGAGACGCGAGCTCAACATCCCACCGGAAGCACGCGTCGTCACCACGGTCGGACGATTGACGGCGATCAAGCAGCACGGTTTGTTTCTCGACATCTTCAAGCGCGTTGCCGCGAACGACGTCAATGCGTCGGCCCTGATCGTCGGCGATGGCGAGCTTCGCGCCGAGGTCGAATCGACGGTTCAAGCGCTCGGCCTTGTCGATCGAGTCCGCTTCCTTGGATGGCGCCGCGATCTCGCCACCATTTACGCCGCCACCGATGTATTCCTGTTGACGTCGCGCAACGAGGGCACGCCCGTCGCGCTGATCGAAGCGATGGCCAGCGGCGTCCCCGGCGTCAGCACCGACGTTGGCGGCGTCAAGGACGTCATCAACAGCGCTGAAGTTGGATTGCGCGCCCCGTTTGGCGATGCGGACACGCTGGCAAAGCACGTCGCCGGCCTGCTCGCGGACGCGCCTCGCCGTACGGCGATGGGTCAGCTGGCTCGTGAGCGCGTGCTTGGCCATTACAGTATCGAGCGCCTCGTCAACGACGTCGCTGCGTTGTATGACCGGCTGTCGCCGGACGGCGCCGGCGTTCGCAAGACCGTATGATTGATCGGATGAATCGTGTTGCCTTGACGGTGATTTGCGCGTTGGCGCTCGCGCACTCCGCTTTCTACATCGCGCATCAGCGTCCCGACTGGGACACCGAGTGGACCGATCAAGGCGGATACAAGCAGCTCGGAGCGGGCCTGGCGACGAGCGGCGAATTCACGCGCACGCCTGGCGCCGCGGTCTACGCGCCGGAGCCGATTCGCACCCCGGGCTACCCGGCGTTCGTTGCGGTCGTCTACAAGGCATTCGGCATCAACAACGTGATGGCCGTCGTGATCGCGCAGGCCTTTCTGTTCGTCGCGATCGTGCTGTCGGTGTATTTCCTGTGCCTGCAGGTGATGGACGAGCGGCTTGCCCTGATCGGCGCCGCGCTTACCGCCGCGTTCTCGCCGATTCCCTACTTCGGTGCGCTGGTGCTGACCGAGTGCTGGACGACGTTCGTCTTGACCCTGACGATGGCGGTTACGTTTCGAGCGCGGCGATCCGGCAGCCTGGCGCTGGCGATTATCGCCGGTGCCCTCGCGGCGCTGATTGCGCTGAGCCGGCCCGTCTTCGTCCTGATGCCGTTCGGGCTGTTCGGCCTCATCATGCTGCTCGACCGCTTCGAACGCTGGAAGTTGTGGGTCGCCGCCACGCTCGCGGCGGTGATGTGCCTCGCGCCGTGGTTCGCCTACAACTACAAGCACTTCCATCGCGTCACGGTCTCGCCCGCTAATGGCCTCGGCCGCGCCTTCTGGGAAGCGTCGTGGCAGGGCGTGTGGAGCGGCAAACTGCAAGACCGTTTGACCGACACTGCCGGCCGCTATCCCGATGCTTCCGAGCTCGATGCCGCAGTGCGGCGCATCGCCGATGAGAACCATCTCGATGCGCAGCCCATGCTCGAGTACGTCCATCAGTGGCAGCGCATCCGCGGCCTCTGGGCGGATCCCAGCGATCGCGTGAAGTGGGCTCAATCGCGCATCGTCGCCGACGCCGAGTTCTATCGGGTCGGAATCGAGAACGCGAAGAAGGATCCGGTCGGTCACTTGTCCCGCCGCGTCACGCGCGCGATACCGGTGCTGTGGATTGCAGAAATCCCGTATCGGATCTCGTCGATCAACGATCTTCCGGTGATCGTCATCAGGTTGTTCTGGGCCGCGCAGGCCGCGCTGATCGTGCTTGCCGGGATCGGCGTCGCCAGGGGTGTCCGTGGCAGCCGCTGGAGAGAAACGCTGGTCCTGGCGTTTCCGTTCGTGTACATCACCGCCGTGCACGCCGCGCTGCTCACCGAATCGCGCCAATCGCTGCCGGGCATGCCCAGCGTGATTGCGCTTTCTGCATTGGGTGTGGCGGCCATTTTCTATTCAGATCGCCTGCGAGCGGACTGGCAGACCCGCTAGATACCGAAGCAGATCCGCCGGCCGCGGCGAACGGTAGTACGTCGCCGTCGGCCCTTCGTTAGCGCGACGCGGTGCGCCGCGTTCGAGCGACGACAGCGCTTCGCAGGTCAGCGATACCGATCGATCGAACAGCCGCTCTAACAGCTGCGGCATCCGCTCACCGCGCTCGCGAACGATCGGTGCCTGCGCAACGATCTCGCCGGTATCGAGGCCTTCGTCGACCACGTGAATCGTCACGCCGACGGTTGATTCATTGTTCGCGCACTGCCAGAAGATCGGCCAGGCGCCGCGATAGGCGGGCAGCAACGACAGGTGACGATTGATCACCGCGATGCGAGGGGCCTTCAGCACCGGCGCGCGCAGCAGTTCAGGCGTCTGGTTGAGCAGCACATCGACGCCCGCATCCTTTAACTCGCTGAGAAACGCCGCGCTGTTTGCCGACTCGATCGACCGAAACGGAATCGACAGCTCGCGGCACACATCGGCAAGGCGATGCGAGGTGCGGCCCAGGCCGATCGACGCGACCAGCTCGCGCAACTTGTATCCGGCCAGCCGCACCAGCTGCGCCGGCGAAAAAATCACCAGCGCCATCAATGCCAGTGCCACGCTCTGACCGATGCGCGTTCGCCGCCGGCGTGCCGACACCACCGCGACACCGGCGACGCGAACGCCGCATGTTTCGATGACGCGCCGCAGGTACGGAACGAGGTAGATCGGCTCATCGACGGCGGTGATATACAACGTCATGCCACGATATCGCGCAGCAGCACGATGTTGCAGCGCTGCCTGATTGCGGCGAACAACGCATCGAAGTAGCGGATGCGTTCGGCCAGAGGCCGCTTCATCAGCTTCTCGGTGTAGTAGAACGTTTCGCCGCGGCCGGCAACGTCGCCCGGATCGGTGAACTCGTTGATGTGAAGCCCGCAGTTGATGAACAGGCCGCGCGAAATCAGCCGGTCGAGCCCCCACAACGTCGCGTTGAGGCCGAACGGCAGCAGCACGGACGTCACGAACGGGTACTGCGCGAACGGAATCACCGAGACCGGAATCTCCGTGAACGAGGCCGACCGATCTTCGTGCGTAAACGAATCACCAAGGCGGTACGGATTGCGCGGCCCGAAGTGATCGGCCATCGGCTGGCAGGTCACGTAGGTCTGATCCTGCAGGCGAATCGCCTTGAACAGGCGCTTCGTCGCCGAATACACCAGGCTGCCGTTGAGCGACGTGTCGTAGCGATAGCCGAGCGACTGCAGGATCGCGATGACGCGAGGGGAAATCGTGTAACCAGGAGCGCGGAATCCCGCGATCGCGGTGCCGGCAATCGCCGCCAGCCGCTGATCGCATTCGCTGATCTCGCTTCGAATCTGCGCATCGGTCAGGTTCACGAGCTGCTTGTCGTGATGCATCGTGTGATTTGCCAGCTCGTGACCGCTCTCGGCCAGCTGCCTCAGCACGCGCGTGTTGGCGGCGATGTCGCGCCCGATGACGAAGAACGTCGCCTTGATGCCGTGGCGATCGAGCAGCTCGAGGAACCGCGGCAGCACGCGCTGGTAGGTGATCTGCGGCAACGCTTCGTCGTGAATGATCCGCGTATGCGAATCGATGTCATCGGCCAGGGTGTCGAGATCGATGTTGATGGAAGCCTGGACCAACTACTTGCCCGCGAAGCGCAGCTTCATGAACTGAAGCATCTCGCCGACCCAGACGCGGCCGTCCGCGCCCTTCTGGTCGATGTGATCGGCGACCTGAAATCCCAGGCCAACGTTGTCGTCCATGCTGTTGTTGAGGAACAACCCGTGACGCCCGAGCGTCATCACGTTCCGCATCTCGTGCACTCCTTCGAGCACGGGGATGAGATGATCTTCGAAGTTCAGCTCGTAAACCGGGTACGCCGTCGGAATGTCGGTGACGTAGTACGCGTCGACTTCTGATTCCGTGACGCCGTAGCCCATCTTCATCAAGTCGCGTAACGCCAGCTCGTAGATCTCTTCGTCGCTCGCCTGCCAGAGCGGCTCGTTCTTCCACAACGACAGCTCGATGCACAGCACCGTGCGATCCGCGGGCACCATGTCGGGGCTGACGTTCTTCTGTTCCGACATCCGGTTGACGCGGAACTGCTCGTCGAGCAAGTAGACCCAGTGATAGTCGGTGAGCTGCGGCCGCTTCAGAGCGATGTAAATCAGTTTCAAGCTGCGGTAGCGCAGCTTGGCCGCATGCTCGACGACGTTTGCCGGTAAAGCGGGCGAGGTGATGTTGACGAGCGCCGGCAGCGGCAGCGTGGAGAGCATCACGTCGCATTCGATCGTGTGCTCGGCGCCGCTCGCCGTGTAGGCGACGCGGGCAACGCGATCGCCGTCGCGCTCGACGCGGACGGCCGGCGAGTTCAGCAGGATCTGATTGCCGGCGGCGCGGATTTCCGCGGCCATGCCCTCGTAGAGCTGGCTGATGCCGGCGCGCGGATAGAAATACTTGGTGAAGTAGGTGGTCGGATCCGCCTTGATGCCGAGCGTCCGCAGGATGATGTTCTTGAGATTCAGCTTCGCGACGCGCTGCGCCTGCTTCGAGGAAATCTGGCTGGTCGGCAGCCCCCACACCTTGGCGGAATACTTCCCGAAGCACAGATCGTAAAGCGTGCGCCCGAGGTTCGTGACGCCCCAGTCTTCAAACGAGTCTTCCTTCTTCGCCGGCGCAAACAGCGACTTGATGGTCGCAATCGAATAATCGAAGAGGATCCGCGCGGACAGCAGCGGGCTGACGCCGAACAGGACCTGCAGGATTTCGAGCGGGTAGACGTATTCCTTGCCGCGCAGCAGCACTCGGGTGCCGCGCACCAGCGTCAGAGGATTCTCGCCGAAGAACGGCGTGATGGTCTTGAGGATTTCCTTGCTCTCGGCCGTTTCGCGGATGTGAAACGTGTGCGGACCGAAGTCGACGTTGTAATCACCGACCTTGATCGTGCGGCCCATCCCGCCGACCGCGCCGTCGCGCTCGAGCACCGTGACCGGATATCCCAGCTTGCTCAGCCGCCACGCCGCCGAGATGCCGGCCGGCCCCGCGCCCAGGATTACAACTCGCTGCTTTCCACTCATCCTCGTGTCTCACTCCGGCGGCGCGCGTCGAGAAACGCGCGCAGGCGCGCCAGGCCCGTATCAAACGGGATCGACGGCCTGACGCCAAATCGATCCCGCATCACCGTGTCGGTCGACCTGAATTCGATGTACTCGGGAACCTGACCCTCGTAGCGCACGTTGACGGCGACGCCGAGCATCCGCGCCATCGACTGCACGACCTCGGTCACGCTGATCGGGGCGCCCGACGCGAAATCAACCGTCCGCTTCTCGCCGGCCGCCTTCACCAGCGCCAAAAACCCCTCGACCGCATCGTCCACATACATGAAGTCGATCAGGTTCTTGCCGTCGCCGCGAATCACGAAATCGCGCTGTCCCGATGCAATCGCCTCGAGCCACTTCGTCGTGATCTTGCGCGGCGCTTCGTACGGACCGTATGCGCCGAAGAAGCGGACGTTGACGTAGCTGTCGACGCCGCGATGGTGCTCCGCGAAAAACCGCAGGTACTGCTCCGACGCCAGCTTCGAGATCGCGTACGGCAGGCGCGGTGACACCGCCGTCTGCGGCGATACCTCGCCGCGCAGCCCGTCATAGACCGCACCCGACGACACGTAGACAACGTGGCTTGCCGGGCAGTGCTCGAGGCAGGTGACGAACGCGAGCGTGTTCGATTCGAGATCCCAGCGCACGCGCTGCGACGATGCGGCGGGATCGCCGTTGGCGGCGAGATACAGCATCGCGTCGGCTGTGGCGCCGATCGTGGCCGCGAGTTGCCGCACATCGCTCTCGTCGACGAGATTGCAGCGCACCGGCGTCACGTTCGTCAGGCCATGTTCCTTGACGAACGCATCGAGACCGGGCGTCGAGTGGTAGACCGCGTAGATCTTCCACTCGCGCGGCGCGCGCAGCAGCACGTTCCGCCCGATGAATCCCGATGCGCCGGTGACGACGACTCTCATCCGTGTTGGCCTGTTGGCCCGTTGGCCTGACGGCCTGACTGCCTGACCGCCTGACTGCCTGCCTGACTGCCTGACTGCCTGACTGCCTACCTCTTCCCCGCCACCGCGTCGTAGTTCTCGCGATACCACGCGACCGCCTGCGACACGCCCGATTCGAGCGATACCGTCGGGCGGTAGTCGAGCAGCGTCATCGCCTTCTCGATCGCGGGCACGCGCAGCTCGACTTCCGGGCCCGGGTGCGGTTTGAACACGATCGGCGACTTGGAGTTCGTCAACCGGATGATCAGGTTGGCGAGCTCGAAGTTGGTCGCCGTGCCTTGCGGGTTGCCGATGTTGAACGCGTTGCCGATCGCCGCCGGATTCTCGCAGCAGCGCAGCACGCCGTCGACGAAGTCCGAAACGAAGCACCACGAACGGATCTGCGTGCCATCGTTGTAAAGCGTGATCGGCAAATCCTTCAGGGCCTGCAGCGTCATGCCGCGGATCGCGCCGTCGCCAACCTGGCGCGGCCCGTAGACGTTGAACGGCCGCACGATCGTCAGCGGCAGCTGGTCTTCGCGATAGTGCGCGTATGACAGGTGCTCCGACGCGAGCTTGCTGGCGGCGTAGACCCAGCGGCTCTCGCCGATCGGGCCGATCGGCGTGAAGTCGTCTTCCTTGCCCTTGTGGATGAACGCGCCGTAGACCTCGCTGGTCGAGAACTCGACGAAGCGCTCGACCCCGACTTCGAGCGCCGCCTTCACGACCTGGTGCGTTCCCAGCAGGTTCACTTCCATCGTCCGCACCGCGCTGCGATCGACGGTGTAGACGCCGGCGATCGCCGCGCAGTGAATCACGACCTGGCAGCCTTCGATCGCCTTGCGCGTCGAATCGAAATCGAGCACGTCACCCTTGATGAAATGCAGGTGCTGGTGGCCCTCGAGGTGTGCGAACTGCAGCGCGTTGCGGTGCAGGTTGTCGTAGACCACCACTTCGTTGTTCTCGACGAGACGCGACACAAGATGCGACCCGATGAAGCCGGCGCCGCCGGTCACGAAAATGCGTTTGTTGGTCAGAGCCATGAGCCTCATACCGCCCCGCCGGAGGCGGGGCAAGAAATACTGCTCAGCGAGGCGAGGCCGCCTTCGGCGGCGTCGCCTCAGCTGTGCTTGCCGTTGATCGAGCGGGAACGTACGGGGGTGGTGCGGACGCGCTTGGGAGCCGGTTCCGGCTCCCGGCGCAGCGGGAAAAGTTTTTCGCGAGGCACGCCGACGTTCAGGAGGTCGACGCACTGCTGCCCCGAACGATCCAGCGTGCCGACGATCATCAAGTCGTAATCGACCGACTCGTGCTCGGCGATCGGCAACACCGGCATGCCGAGGAATACACGGCCGCCGTCCTCATCGAAGATCGCCACGGGATCCATCCCGGACTCTTTCAGCGAGAGATAGGCGAGCTCGGCCGCTTCGCCGCTGCCGTAGATCGCCACGCGCTTGCCTTCGGCGGCGCAATCCTGCATCGCCTGCCGCAGGTGCTGCCGCACCTCGCCATACAGGTGCAGCGAGTAATCCATGAACTCGTAGGTGAGTCTGGCCTTCTCGGCGATGCCGCGCGGCGTGATCAGGTACGAGATGCGATTGGGCTGCACGTTCACGCACTTGATGTAGCCCTTGTGGATCATCCGCTTCAGGTAAACGTTGGCGAGGCCGAGCGCGATGCCGAGCTTGCTTGCAAGCCCGCGCTGCGTGACGAGCGAATCCTCGTGCACCGCTTCCAGCAGCCGCAAATCACGGTGAGCTTCAACTTCCATGGCTTTCATTGGTTCCAAACGCTTGCCCTGAACAAGCCGGCGACCGTTGTCTGTCGACGGCGAGTCGAACGGGTTATTCATGGTGGTGATGGTGTTCGGGGGGACGCCGCGCGAGGGCCGCTTCCTTTCCAGCACATTGGGATCCTAAGCTTAGAATTCCACGTGGACAAGTTGTCGCG